>Ga0207718_100080_pt1 | contig 117395 bp, 124 predicted proteins | sample A23M2SouthBayCA_FD_187749 | JGI IMG/M metagenome (GOLD analysis project Ga0207718, IMG submission 187749) | Aerobic enrichment media microbial communities from Eden Landing Ponds, California, USA - A23 M2 (SPAdes) | ecosystem: Environmental > Aquatic > Marine > Unclassified | place: Emeryville...
GACCTCCCCGAGAGTGCGACGCTCATCACGCCGCTCTCCCATCAGCGATTTCGTATTGCTGACGTGCAGGACGCTCGCGTCATCATTCAGTTCGAAGACAGAGACGAGACGCGGCCGCTCCAGCGCGACCAGTTCGAAACGCTCTATCGACGAATCGAGGACGCTCCCGACGGGTTTGACCTTGACCGTCTCCCGCCGGATGCCGATCCGTACCCGACAGTGTGGAGTGTCCATCCACGATTCGAGGTCGATGAGGATGCTGGTGTCATCACCCAATCAGAGGCGGGGACGGCAACGCAGGTGGTGGGCGCCAAAGAGGAACCCACGGACGAAGACCGAACTGAACCCGACGGACTGGATGTCTACTCGGACGCACTCCTCCTCATCGACGCACTCGAACGCCACGATGTGACTGCCCTCTCTGAACTGGAGACGGACGCGTTGGTGAATCTCTACACCCTGCTTTCGGATGTCCAGCGAGATGCCAACGAGTTTCGCCAGGAGGTGACAGATATCCTCCTCGCCCGCCTTCATCACAACCGTCCGGTCTCCGGGCAATACGGCTCAGTCCAGCGGACGAGTCGTCGGAATCGCTCGCTCAAAGACGACGAGGAGGTGCTTGAACGCCTCGAGAACGCGGGTATCGACCGTGAACGTGTGCTGAGTGTCGACCGCTCGAAAGTCGATGAAGCACTCGAGGTCACCACCCTCTCCGAATCCGACGTGTACGAGATCGAAGAAAGCGAATACGTTCGCAAGGCAGAGGTCGATGAAGATGTGAAAGAATCCCGGCTCCAGGGGTTGAAGGACCGCCTGGCTGCCAGCGAAGAGGACGAGGCGAACCAGCTCCGAGCCGAGATCGAGGAGCTGGAAGAGCGTATCGACGACCTCACCAGTTTCCGCACAGGTACGGAGATGCAAGGATGACCGCCTACCGCTTTCGCGTCAAGTTCGATCCCGATCCGACGTCACTGTGGCGGGATGTCGTTATCGGCGCGGACAGAACGATTGCCGAGTTCCAGGCGGTGATCAACCGCGCAGTCGGGCTTGATCAGGGCCATCTCTGGTTTGTCGGCGGCGACGAGGACTACTGGGATAGCCCTATCAAATACCAGTGCCCACAGGAGTACGAAGAGTCGCTCGGTGGCGATCCGGTATTACGTACCGAACGGATCGAGAATGCGGAGGACGTAACGATCGGCGAGATGACCCGCCAACTCGGTCTCGAACAGTACGACCGGATCTGCTATCTCTACGACTACGGCGACGAGTGGCGCTTCTACGGCATCCTGAAAGAGGTTCTAAGCGAGGAACCGAGTGACACAGAGCCGGCAGTCGTCAAACAGAAAGGCGACCCAATCGACGACCAGTATGAGCCATCGGGTATCGACGAGCGTGACTCGCCACTCCCCGAGCCACTCTATTCAGTGCTTCCAGAAACCGCTGTGCCTGTTGCGGATCTTCGCGGATTAGAAGAGCGTGAGGACGTCGTTCACGTCATTCCGTTACTCAGCATCGAAACCGGATTTGGGGCAGTCTGCGAGCGATTCGCGATTCAGTTTGAGGAGACAGGGTACGTCCTCGAAAACTTCCAGCCAGGATGGCAGATTGTCGAGGAGGTCGATGGCACAAACAGGACCGAAGAAGAACTTCTCGGTACGCTTGCCGACGCGGTACGCGAGTGGCACGCTGAAATAGCGGAGATGTCGGGAGCGATGACGGGACAACATTTCGGCGAGGAAACTGTCGAAGCGATGCACGTCGAACTGGAAGCAGAACTCGAACGCAAAGGGTACGGCCATCTGTTGTAGTCGCTTACCCCTCTGTCAGTCTGGACGAATTCTTGTGCGTGTCCTCCTGACTCTCCCGTAGTGGTTTCGACTCCTGTCTCTCGTCGAACGGTCTTTCGGGGCATCGCTCGACGATCGTACATCGAGTGGCCGGCGTATGATTCGACACCACTGTACGATCGAACCTCGCTTGCGGGACTGGAATCGGACGTCCGGACAGTGTCGGAGGCGTGGTTCGCCCACGAGAGCCACGACTCGATCGAGCGGTTTGTGTGTTCGCTGCCGCTGGCGTATTTCAGATTCGAGGCCCACGACTGCTACGCGAAGTCGACCAGGTACGAAATGGACACCCTCTTTCGCGTGTTCCTCATCAAGGAGATTCACGGGTGGCGTCACGAAACAGCGCTACTCGCGTATCTAGAGGAGTCCCCAGACCTCTGTGGGGAACTGGAGCTTGAGTCGATTCCAGATCAGTCGACACTGTGGCGGACGTGGGAGAACCGATTCACCCCAGAGCTTCGAGAGACGGTCCAGACGACCGCTCGAACGATTCTGCTCAAAGCGCAGAATACGGGTGTCTCGGTCCCACGCGAGCCAGAACGGAATTGTTCATCTCGCGATGATGCAGAGGACGAACCAATTCTGGATGAGGAGGCCATTCTCGACAAAGCAGCCACGATTACGGATCATGTCAGCCGCCTCGTCTTCCCTGCGTTCTCGCTGGACCGCGGCGAGGGCTGTGAAATCCCAGAGAATGCGTACTGGGGCTTACAGACGTATCTCGGACTTCGCGATAGACTCGCTGCGAACGAAGGCGCTCGCAGCTTCGTCTACGAGTCCACCCGTGATCGGACACCGCTCGGCCACGCTCATCGGGACCAGATTCGAAACCTCTCGATTCCGGAGATTCGAGAGATGTATCGCCAAGCTGTGAATCGACTACTGGATGAAGTTGCGACCACGGAGGAGTTCTTCAGAGCCGGACTCGTCGCTATCGATATCACGGAGGCAGATCCGTTCACTGGCGACAGGACCGGCCACGAAGACGAGATCATCGGCACGAAAGAGCAGACCGACGAATACGCCTACCAGTGGGCGACGGTCCAGCTGGTTGGGACCGCCGTTCCGATCGTTCTGGACGCACGTCCGGTACGGAAGGGGGAAACACGCCTGGAAATCGTTGAAGACCTGCTTGACTCGGCTGAAGAGTTGATTCACATCGATAATGTCCTGATGGACCGGGAGTTCGACAGCCAGCACGTTCTGGAGATGATCAGCCAGCGGGGGCTCTCGTATGTCGTTCCGAAACGGATGCAGACCAGCGAGAAGGCACAGGCTGAACGATTGGGACGGCGCGGACAGGAGCGCTATGAAACCGGCCGGAAACTCCATCTCGGGGATAACGAGTGGCACTCAACGACGCTGATCTACCGCCGCAAGGAGAACTCTGACCACGACGATTATCGGCAGTACTCGGTATTCATGACGAATACGGAAAGCGCGTTTCTCGCTGAATACGGCCATCGCTGGGAGATCGAGAGTGGATATCGGTCGATCAAGCGGTTCATGGCCGCTACCACGTCGAAACACTTCGGACTTCGGTTCATCTACTTCGCGTTCGCGTGTCTCCTCTATTCGATCTGGCGAGCAGTGGATTTGCTCGTGCAGGTCGAACTAACCGGTAAATACGAGCATTCACCGATCGTGACGGCCGATAATACGCTCACGCTGCTGAAGAAGGAGACTGGAATCGGGTAGATAGCCACCCAGTCCGGGCTAACGCCGATTTTCTGAGTGGCAACGCTGTTGGCAATCCCAGAAATCCGCGAACATAGTTGAACGTATGATAGGAGAGGGGGCTTGAGAGGAGATCCGAAGCAGTTTCTGATCGTGGATTCGGTTGAAACCACGCATCACAGCCCCGCTATTCCCGGTGTAGTCTCAACTTCTACAACCTCGGAGGATGGATTTTGATGCGTGCCTTTTGTTGTTTACAAACGGTCAAATATTCATTGATGCGAACCCGAACACCCATCAATTGGGTAAAAAGGGTGATAGAGAGTGGCTGGAGCTGACCGATCCGAGCGAAACGTATAGTTACTCATATATAAAATTTTTTCATACAATATAATTTTGATGTGTTTATGAATCGAACGAAGTCACATTTCCATTGATGAGTGTCTCGATATGGACTAATTTTGACCCGACCTCAACAGTGACACCGGCTCAACTCATGGTCAGTGAGAAGATGATCCGCATGCACGATTAGGACCACTGTGTCTACGATGTGGTTGATCTTAGTTCGAAACGAAGTCTTGAATGTCAGGCTATTTTGGATCACGATGAATCAGACGACTCGATAGTTCTTGGACAACTTCATCGGATACACCGTCGCGAATATTGTATTTCATCAATAACGTAAATCATTTCTGACCAGCACATACCGAAGAGGGATACAGATTCCGAGTGATTCCACATACGATTTGACCGGTATTGAATGTGTGTGAATATTTATAGAACTCTGGATATCACTGTTTTCATATATTTTCAACCATGGCAAAATTGAGATAGCAGAATCGCAACTCGAACCCGTCATTATTTATATAATTCACGTCAAGCTTGATACGATAGGTGGAGTAGACACATCCTGTAGATTCTGTACAGTGCCACGGTGAGAAATCCATCAGAACGGTTCATTAGAAGATACCCAGAATGAATCCGCCACCCATGACGACGAGGATTGTCGCCGTAAATGCTGGCAGGTACTCGGCGTAGCCTTCGAGACGATCTTCATAGCGCTGGTAGCCGGCTACGAGCAGTAGCGTCACACCGACGAGTGACGTAATGACGGCCAACGAATAGAGGAACATCAGTTCGAGGCAATAGGAAGAACCGGTACAGATAGCGATGATGTCGAACTCTTCGTTGTGCGTGAGACCGAGGGCAAACGCAAGTGCTGCCATTCCGTAGAGCCCGCGATCCGGCGTCTCGTCGAGGTGGTCGTGAGAGTATGAATGGACTTACAGGTCAACGAATGGAACTACCCGCCGAACTCGAGAGATCCATCCCCGGCTCTCGTCGTCGCCGTGACTATGGCCGTGGTCGTGAGTGTGTTCGTGACTGTGGTGGGCGCCATCGTGATCGTGACCATCGTGTTCGTGTTGGTCCCTGTGGTCGCCATCGTGGTCCGGACCGGTGTGGTCGTGGCCATTGAAATATTGCCAGATCCCGAGGGCGATGAGTAGCGTTCCGGCGACGTAGTTCATCCAGCTAATCTGGGTGAGGTCGAAATACGAGAGCGCCCAGAAGTACACGACCACCATCGCGATACTACTGATGAGATGTCCGATACCGAGAATGAGGCTCGATGCGGCACCGTAGAACCATTTGTTCGGTTTGTCGAGCGCGTAACTCGCGGCGATTGCCCATCGATGACCTGGTGCGAGACCGTGTGTGAGACCGAGAACACTTGCCCCAAGTGCGAGGCCGAGAACGCCGTTCGCCATCTACTTGATAGCAGAGCGAGGCCGCTTATACAGGTTGTTATGACCTGATTCGGGAGTTCGTAATATACGTCCATCCGATCCCCCACGAGTCTGGAACGGCCGATGAACTGTTCGACGAACGTGTTCTGGCCGGATAGGAGGACCGGGTTGGCTGATGTTCTCACTTATATTCAGACGACATGCGCGAGTTCGTGGGTGGAGCTCTGCTCTGTTCTGAGTTCCGATGCTGGCGCTAACGAGTGGTTGCCAGTGCCCGTTGCTCTGTCGGTGGATCCTGGGAAATACCGATAGAGTGGCTTCAGTATCGTCCGGGTAGTCCATGCCGTAGTCCTAGACAGGCCTGGCTGACAGCGAGAATCACGTTTATTAGCCGGCGGGCCCACCACTCATATAGAACAACAAATGGGATGTAAGGTCGATTCCCTCATCGAACGTCACGGGTTGACCGTCCCCGACGCGGGATACGAGACGGTCGACGAGTATCTGGTGGCGCGATGGACCGGCACGGACGGGCGCTCCGCCGACGGATACAAGGCTCTCACGGAGTGGTTCAACAAGCGCCTCCTGAAACGACTCTACGATGAACACGGCCGGGACGTCGTCACCGTTCATCTCGACAACGAGTACGACGTGATAACTGGCGAGGACGGACTCGAACGGGACGAACTCGCTGCGGATCTCGCGACTGAGGGGCTCGACATCGACGGGATCAGCGACGAACTGGTCTCCTGGAGTACGATGCGCCATCACCTGAAGGATTGTCTCGATGCCGAAAAACAGACCGAGTCGGCGTCGACCGACTGGGAAGCGAACACCGTACAGAAAGCCCGGGACCGGACCGTGGAGAAAGCAGAGTCCGTTCTCTCCTCTCTCTCCTCGAAGGGGCGGATCGCCGACGCGGAACGCGCCGATGTCGACGTACAGGTCAAACTCAGTTGTCCCGACTGCTCGGTGCGGGTTCCCTTCGAGGACGCCGTCGATCGCGGGTACGTCTGTGAGACACACTTCGAGACGGAGTCGGACGAGCCTGTGAGAGACCGTCTCCAGAACAAGCTATCGAGTATTGCACTCCCGTATACGGCTGCCGAAGCACTCCAGACTCTCGTTCTCGAAGAACCGATCCTGTTCGAAGCAGCAGTTCTCTCTGGACTCTGATCATGTCCTGGCATCTTTCTATCGAGAATATCGCCGGGATCCGCCAGGGCAAAGCACACATCGAACCGGGGGTGAACGCCGTTCGCGCCAGTAACTGGCAGGGAAAATCGAGTTTCCTCGCCGGTATCGAGACCGCATTCGGTACGTCGGCGCCGCTCACCGAGGGACAATCGACGGGTCGCGTCGTGCTAGAGTCCGAGGACGAAACGTTCACCGTCGAACTCGAGCGGGCGAACGGAACGGTCACTGCCACGGGGGAGCCGTACCTGACCGAGGAATACGACCAGGTCTGTGCGGAACTGTTCGCGTTCCTCGATGAGGACAACCCCATCCGGCAGGCGGTGCGGAACGACGAAAACCTCGAGCCGCTGCTCACACGGCCGCTAGATTTCGAAAATATCGACGAACAGATCTCCGATCACAAAGTCGAACGCGAGCAGATCGAGCGGGAACTCGAGCAGGCGAAAGAGGCGGCGGATCGTCTGCCGCAACTCCAGCAGCGTGTGACGGAACTCGAGTCCGAACTGGAGGACCTCCGCGCGGAGCGAGTGACACTCGACGATAGTGGTGGTGACGACGAACTCCGACAGGAGCTGAGTGACTTGCGGGCGGAACGCGACCAGCGGGAGAAGCGGATCGATCGAATCGAAGGGACTGTCGAGCGCCTGCAGGGCTCGCTCTCGGACAAGCGAGCGGAACTCGATTCGCTGGTCGTTCCAGACGACGAGGACCCTACAAACGAGCTGGAAACAGTCAAATCCGAACTTCGCGACATCGAGCGCGACCGGGAGTTACTGCAGTCCGTCTACGAAGCGAACAAACGGGTCCTCGATGAGGGTCGAGTGGAACTCCTGACCGACGTGAGCCACGAGATGCTCGCCGATTCGGTTACCTGCTGGCTCTGTGGCCAGGATGTATCACGCGATGCGATCGAGGCACACCTCGATGAGCTGGACGAACGGATCTCGACCCTCCGTGCAGAGGCTGCCGAGTACCGCGAGCGCGTCGACGAACTCGAAGCGAAGCGCGACGAGATCCGTCGAACACGCCGTCGGGAGACGGACCTCAGAGACCGTATCGGCGAACTCGAATCGCGCCTCGCAGAGGCCGAGGAGAACCTGGACAGCGCTCGCGAAGAGCGTGACGAACTCGAGATACGTATCGACGAACTCGCCAAAGAAGTGGACACGACTGAAGACCGGGTCACGGACCTGGAGAGCGACATCAAGTATACCGAAATCGAACTCGAAGAGGCGCGCGAGGAACTGGAGACGATGGAGTCGCGCGCCGAGAAGCAGTCGCTGCTCGAAAACGAGTACGAATCGGTGACTGACGAGATCGCCGAGCTCCGGAACCGGAAAGACGAGGTCAAACGACGGACTCGGGAGGCGTTCTCGTCGGCACTCGATGACCTTCTGGAGCGTTTCGAGACGGGATTTGAAACGGCCCGGCTGACGAGTACGTTCGACCTCGTCGTCGCCCGGGACGGACGAGAGGCCCAACTCGACGCGCTCAGCGAGGGTGAGCGCGAACTCCTCGGGATCGTTGTGGCGCTCGCGGGTCACGAGGCCTTCGAGGTCAGTGACCGGGTTCCGGTGATGCTTCTCGACGGACTCGGCGGCCTCGCCAGCGACAACCTCCGGCTCCTGGTCGATTATCTCAAAGGCCGCGCGCCGTATCTCGTTCTCACCGCCTATCCGGAATACGAGGGGTTCGACGGACACGAACTATCGCCGTCGGACTGGCAGGTCGTCTCTCACGGTCCCGACGTCGAGGCGCCGTCCTGACCGCCGTTCGCGGTGCCGGGTCGTGTCGGTTCTACCAGGGACAGCCGGGGAGACGAGGCGAGCCTCCAGATCTCAGTCGCGTGTCACCGACGGGCTGGCAGCGAGTCCCCCGTCGAAGAGGGCGGCGAGGAGAACGGCGACCGGGATGATCTCCAGTCGGCCGATCCACATGTTGAAGAGGAGGATGATCTTCGTGACCGCGGGCATCCCGGGGCCCGTGATGCCGGTCGAGAGGCCGACGTTCCCCTGGGCGCTGGCCACTTCGAAGAACATGTTCGTCACCGTGACTCCGCCCGGTCCGGTGGGCAGGGCGAACAGTAACACCGCGGTCCCGACTCCGAGGAAGACGAACCACAGCAACGCGATGACTGCGGCCTCCTCGAATTCGCGTGCGACTTCCGTTTTCGAGAGATCCCGGTCGTCGATCCGAAGGGTCCGGACGGCACTGTCCGGGACGAACAGTCCCCGGATGCGAAACCGGATCCCCCGCGAGAGCGTGACCGCGCGGATCAGTTTGATCCCGCCGACGGTCGACCCCGCCGCGGCGCCGACGACCATCCCGCCCGTGACGGCCAGTTTCGACAGCGGCGACCAGGTACTCCCCAGATTGCCGGCGGTCTGAAAGCCCGTACAGGACATGGCCGAGACGAACTGGAACAGCCCGTAGCGGGCGGCACCGGCGACCGAGTCGTAGGCCCCACCGATCAGGAGCAACCCGGTAAGGGCGACCGAACCCAGCGAAAACGAGAGAAACACCCACCGAGTCTGCAGGTCCGCGACCAACTGGCGGAAGTCCCCCCGGAGCAGGAGATAGTGGACGGGAAAGGCGATGCTCCCGAGCACCATCACCGGCACCAGCGCGTACTCGACGAGTGCGCTGTCGTAGGCGGCGATGCTGTTGTCCGTCACCGAGAACCCGCCGGTCGCGAGGCCGGTCATTGCGTGGTTGACGGCGTCCCACGGTGGCATTCCCACCAGCCAGAGCAGTCCGGTCGACACGACCGTGTACAGCAGGAAGATCCACCAGATCGTCCTGACCGTCGAGACGATACTCGGGTGGATTTTCTCCGAGCGAGCCTCGCTTTCGTAGAGGGTCAGCGACCCGCTCCCGGGACGCGCGAGGATCGCCGTCGTGAGGACGATCACCCCGACGCCGCCGACCCACTCGGTGAACGACCGCCACCACTGAAGGGTCCGGGGAAGGCGGTCCTCGTGGACGGTCATCGTCAGCCCGGTCCCGGTGAAGCCGCTCATGCTCTCGAAGACGCCGTTCACCGGGTTCCGGAAGGCCGCCAGCGTCGGCGTCGCGACGTCTGCCGGGACGTGCACCCAGGGGACATCGACGGCGGCCGACCAAGCGAGCAGCGTGAACGGCAACGACCCGAAGACGGCGACGAGGAACCACCCCGACGCGGCCGTGATCATGCCATGAAGCTTCCCGGGGTCGGGCGCCCCCTCGAACCGCCGGGAAAGGGTGGTTCCGACCCCGAGTGCGAGTATACCGGCGACGACCAGCGCAGGGACGGCGAAGTACTCGCCCCAGAGAACGGGCACTGCGACCGAGATGAAGAACATGAGCGACTGCGCCTGGAGCATTCGCCCGAGGTCCCGCCCGACGGTCGCGAGACCGTTCATGGGAACTCACACCCGGCCGGATGCGTCTCGCGAGAGTGGTCTCCGGACATACGAACCCCCGGCGTCAGTCCCCGGGCGGGTGGTAGGTCATTACCGGGACGGGAGCCGAACGTGTCACCTCGTCGGCAACGCTCCCGATCAGGATGCGGTCGAGACCGGTCCGGCCGTGGGTCCCCATGACGATCAGGTCGATCCCGTGCTCGTCCGCGTACGTGACGATGGCGTCGGCGGTCGGCCCCCGGACGATGGCCTCGACCGCCTCGATCCCCTGTGCGGCCGCACGCTCGGCGGTCTCCTCGACGGCCGCCTTGCCGCGAGCGTCCGGGTCGTCGTCGGCGGCAGGGTCCTCGACCTGCGGCGGCGGTTCGTTCGTCTTCAACACGTACAGGACGTGCAGGGTCGCCCTGTAGGTCGAGGCCAGTTCGAACGCGTGGTCGGCCGCTCCGTTCGCCGGTTCGCTTCCGTCGGTCGGGAACAGTATCTCGTCGTACATAGTCACTCGTGTGTCTCTCCGAGTAGCGTCCAGTTCCGGTGTCGCTCGCCGTCGGGTCGCACCTCGGTGGTGACGTGATAGAGGTACGGGCCGTGGGGACAGTCCGGACAGCCCTCGCGACAGTCCCGGCGCTTGACGACTGCCGTGTACCCCTCGCGTTCGACCGCTCTGACGAGTTCCTCGTCCGGGCCCGTCGTGAGCGCGTCCCGGGACACCGAGGAGCGGTCGTCCAGCAGCGTCTGCACGTAGGAGTCGATCCGGCGGAGCGTCGCCGGGTGGGCGTCGCGGAGCGTCGCGGCCAGGTCCTCCGGGAGACCGGGACCGCTCGCCTGGTCGGGTGGACTCATGCCGCTGCACTCTCCGGTGCGAACCGCTCGATCACGTCGGGACTGTAACCGCGCTTTGAGAACACCGTCACCAGGTCGCCGGCCGCGATCTCCGTGTCCCCGCGTGGCGTGACGACCGTCTCCCCGCGTTCGATGGCGACGACGAGGAGGCCCTCGTCGCCGAGCAGTCCCGCCTCGTCGGCCTCTGCGAGCGAGAGGCCCGCGATCGGCGCGTCGTCGGTGACCGTGATCTCGAATATCTCCGCGTCCCCCGCGAGGTGGAGGACGTCCTTGATCGAGGGGCGCTGGACGGCACGATAGAGGTACTCGGCGATGAGGTGCTGGGGGTTCTCGATCGTGTTGACTCCGATCCGCCGGAACAGGCTCATGTGTTCCTCGTCGTGGACGACCGACACCCGGGAGGGGACCCCGAGGTCGTCGGCCAGCAGCATCACCATCACGTTGGTCGCGTCCGCGTCCGTCGTACTGATGATAGCGTCGGCACGCTCGGCACCGGCCTCCTCGAGCGTCTCCGCAGTCGTCGCGTCCGCGTTCAACACCAGGCAGTCGAACGCCCGGGCCGCCGCGTCCGCGGTGTCCTCGTCGTCTTCGACGACGACGACTTCGTGCCCGTCGCTCGTCGCCAGGCTGATCAGCGGCATACCGATGTCGCCCGCTCCGACGATGATGAGATACATGTCTGTAGGTCCTCCGTGTGTGGCGTCGGTCGACGGCTGTCTGTCTCCCGCCGTTTTCCACGTCGTTACTCCCACAACATAAATATAGCCATTTAATTTCGGGAAGAGTATTTTTATCAGGTTGTGATTGCTGTATCGGAAATCGGTCGGGAGATCAAGCGCCTGGTTTTTTACGGTCGCGGACGTAGACGGCCCATGACCTATCGCATCGACGAGATCGACAAACGGATCCTGTACCACCTGGCCGCGGACGCGCGAAACGTCTCGGCGCCGACGATCGCGGATGAGATGGACGTGACGGCGGGGACGATCAGGAATCGGATCGGCCAGCTCGAAGAACACGGGCTCGTCACTGGATATCACGCGCAGATCGAATACGAGCGCGTCGAGGGGCGGATCGTGAACCTCTTTCTGTGTTCGGCACCCGTCTCGGCGCGCGACAGACTGGCCACCCGCGCGCTGAACGTGACCGGCGTCGTCAACGTCCGCGAGCTCATGGCGGGACGGCGAAACGTCCACGTCCTCGGCGTCGGGACCGACACGAACGACGTCACCCGCATCGCGAGGGAGCTGTCCGACCTCGGCCTCGAGATCGAAGAGGAGGCGATCCTGCAGAGCGAGACGCACCGCCCGTACGGACCGTTCGGCCCCGACGAGGACGCCGTGGAACCGTCGCTGGCCGACTTCGTCAGCCTCACCGGCGGCGCCGAAGTGATGGAACTGTCCGTCGCCGAACGCGCGCCGATCGCCGGGCGGTCGCTCTCGGAGGCGGACGAAGCTGGACTGCTCCGCGACGAGGTCCTCGTCGTCGGGATCGAACGCGACGACGACGTGGTGACGCCGAAGGGCGACACCCGGATCCAGCCCGGCGACATCGTCACGCTGTTCTCCCCGGAGGAGGCGCCCAGGTCCACTGTCGAAGCGTTCTCGACCGAGTCCGAACACTGACCACGGGACGTCGACCGGGGCCCCACGTACCGTGCGACGCCGATCGAGTGCCGTGTCACTCGGTGACACTTCTCGCCAACATTAAGTTAGTTCGATTAATACTACGTGAGCGATGAGCCGATTCACCGAGCAGCATCAGAAAGGGGTCCGGGCGTTCACTGCGAGCCTGGAGCACAAATCACAGACGTGCCGCAGCTGTGGCTTCGACGACTACATCCTCCACAGCGACTGGAAAACGCACGTCGAAACGGAACCGAAATCCGGGCACATCGTCTATCACCTGACCTGCCCGAACTGTAACTCGAAGGAAACCGTCGAGATCAACATCTGACTCAGTCTCAGCCGACAGCGGTCGACAACGAGTCGTGTAACGCGCGCCTCCGGCGGTGTCGATGCATCCGTTTCAGTCGAGTGGCTTTGTCGAAACACTCGCTGACAGACCCCGCTGCGCCACCGGAAGTTCTGCCGAGGGGCCGGTACTTCACGTCACCAGTTCCCACCAGAGGATGCGTGGAACGTGCCATATCACTTCGGGAAACGTCGCTCCGAGTTCCTCTTTGAACTGCTGCTGGTCCCAGTAATCGCGCCACGACGTGAACCCCGCATCAGACACGTCCATGACCGTGACCGCCGGCAGTTCGGCGTAGTTTCCCGTCGGCGGCAGTCCCTCAAACACCCCTTCGTGCGTGCCAGAATACGTGATTTCCAGCACCGTTACGTCCTCGTCTACGACGACCCGCTTCGGGTCCATGTGGATGTTCGGGAACGCCTCCATCACATCCGCCGTCTACTCGTGAAGTTCGTCCCCGGAGAGAGCCCCGTCAGACGCCGGGTCCTGGAACGTCGCCCCTTCCGCGTATTCCTACATGTGCGGTTCCAACTCATGGGCGTTGAACGTCTCGATGGACCGCCTGATGTGAGGGTCGACCGTTTCTAAGACGTCCATACCCACATGATATAGAAACATCACAAAAACTTTGGCGGCGGCGTCGACTCCTGGCCGGCTCATCGGGGTAATTTGTCCACGTCATGGTCAGGTATCCTCGGAGTGAACGTACTACGGCGACTATGACCGAACTCACGAAGACGTTCGAACTGAAACCCTTCACCGACTGGCGGTTTCAACGAGGCGAACCGAGGAGGTCTACCGAGCGGAGTTGCGAGCGGACGCTCTCGAACGCTGCCTCAGCTTCCGACAGTTCCGCTGCGCCGGTCAAAACCAGTTTACCACTCGCGAACAACAGCGAGACGACGGACGGTGAATCTAACCGATAGACGAGTCCCGGGAACTGCTCCGGTTCGTATTCGATGTTCTCGAGACCGAGTCCAACTGCCACCGCGTTGAGATTCAAACGAACACCGAGGTCACCGCTCGTCACGATATTCTGAATCGTGACCTCCGGGTCGTGGTCGATCTGTATCCCGAGCGCGCGCAACTCGTCCACAAATTGCTCAAGCGCTGTTCCGACATCGGCTGTCCGTTTCGCACCCGTACACACCAGTTTGCCCGACCGAAAGACAAGAATTACACCTTTCGGACTCTGGTTTCGGTGGATCAGCCCCGGGAACTGGTCGTGTGCGTGCGTCGTATTCGGCAGGTCTTCGGCGAGTGCGGGTAGATCCAGTTCGCGACCGAGTTCTGCGGATCCGACGACGTTCTCGACGGTGAGTGAGGAGTTCCCTGTGGTCATGGTCTCGTTCCAGATGTGCCCTCTGTGTAAAACCCGGGATTAGTCCGTCAGTGGAAGAAATATCCCAAATCCGAATACGGAGAAAAAGCCGATCAGAACGCCACACGCCATGAATCCCAGGAACGCCGTCTGTTCCCAGTTCGGAAGCTCTCCGAGGAATCTCGGGCCGATGCCGTCACCGATCGCACCGACGAGAAACAGCGAGAGTCCGAACAGGAACCCGCGTTTGGTGTACGTCGCGTAGTCGAGGCTCATACTGTGTCCCATACCGGGTAGTGAGAGACAGCCGATATTATCTGTTTCGGCATACGGATACCGGAGCAGAGTATCTGCTTCGTGTCCAGACCCGGCGAATCAGGTGTCAGTCGTACTGAGGGATAGCGTAGGTACCGAGCCCGAAGAACACGGCCGCCAGGAGTGCGAGGACGACCAACTCCGACAGTCCCGATTCGTGGAGGTATGTGACCTTGCGGACGCCGCGGGCGAAGTAGGTGAGCGGCGACAGACCGACCGCCGGCCGGAACCAGGCGGGGAGCATCGCCGGCGCGACGAACGTCTCCGAGAGAAAGACCAGTGGGAGCGCGACGGCGTTGCTCGCGGCGACGACGCCGTCTTGCGAATCGGCCACACGCCCGAGGACTGCACCGAGTCCACAGAACACCACCACTGCGAACACGACGAACGGGAGTAACAGCGGGGATAGCGCGACGCTCCAGTCGGTCAGGAGTTCGAGAACTCCGAGGACGACGGCGCTCGCGAGCAGGATGATCCCGACGTTCACGAGCGTGTGTGCTGCGAGCCACTCGGCGGGAGTGGCCGGAGTGGTAGACAGCTTCTCGAAGCGATTCCCCTCGCGATAGCGCGCGATGGAACTCCCGATGCGCGTCAGCGGCGTGAACAGGACGATGATCGCGAGATAGCCCGGGACGTAATAGCCAGTCGGGTGGCCGAACAGCCCGCTCCCGGTCGGATTGGTCTGGACGACGGCGCCGAAGATCGCGACGAGAATGAGCGGGAAACCGAACGTGAAAAACACCGCCGTGCGACGACGGAGGAACGACCACCAGGCCGTTCGCGCCTCCGACCCGACGCGGGCGACCGAACTCACCGCTGCTCACTCCCTGATGTGACCGCCTCGACGGCCGGACCGTCGGTGTCCCCGTCCTCGCCACCGATGCCGTCGCCGGCGAGACGGAGGTAGACGTCCTCCAGCGTCGGTTCGGTCCAGGTCAGCGACTCGTATTCGACTCCTTGCCGGTCCAGAGTGTCGACGACGGTCCCGATGTCCTCCGGCGAGACATCGGGCACCCGGAGTCCGTCCTCGGTCGGCTCAGCGTCGACGTCGAGGCTCGCGACGTCCGGAGCGTTCCTGGTCGTTTCGACCCGGAGGTGCGTGCCACCACCGTAGGTTTCGACGAGCGTCTCGGGGGGACCGACCTCGACCACGGACCCGTCCTCCATGAGTGCGACCCGGTCGGCCAGAGTTTCGGCCTCTTCCATGTAGTGAGTGGTGAGAAAGACCGTGGTTCCACGCGACGACAGGTCCGCCACGAGCGACCAGAGCGACTGTCGCCCGGCGGGGTCGATGCCGGTCGTCGGTTCGTCGAGAAAGAGCAAGTCAGGGTCGTTGACGAGCGTGATGCCGACACAGACGCGGCGCTGTTGCCCGCCCGAGAGGTTCGTGTACCACGTGTCGTCGACCGTTTCCAGACCGACGTCCGCGAGCACGTCGTCGACAGGTCGGGACTCGTCGTACAGTCCCGCGTAGTAGGTCAGCAGTTCCCGCGCAGTCAGCCGTTCCGGCGGTTGGAACGACTGGGGGAGCAGACCGATCGACTCCTTGTCCGTTCGTTCGGGCGTGGTTCCCAGTACCTCGACCGAGCCCGAGTGGGGTGTCGTCGTCCCGGTCAGCGACCGGACGAGTGTGGTCTTGCCGGCTCCGTTCGGCCCGACGAGCGCGAAGACTTCTCCGGTGTCGACCGTCAGCGAGATCCCGTCGAGCGCCACAGTGTCGCCGTACCGTTTCGAGAGACTGTCGGCTGTGACTGCCGCGGCCATGTGTGGAATGTCCCGGCGGTACGAGGTAAGCCGTTCGATCCTCGGATAACGCCCCACCCGGACCGGCCCGGTTGAGCGACCCCACGACCCACCCGTGACAACCACTAAGGGATTGTCAACTGGGGCTGGAACGTGAGGCCGTCACGCCGTCGCCGCCGGGAGGGAGAATACAGGCTCGACGTGATAGGCGCTACATTACTTATCCAAAATATCGGTACAACAAGGGTCGATATATCCGTTTTCGGTGGTTTCATCCGTTCCGTCGCTCGGGTTTCGGGCAAATGCGAATACGGAGTCGTCACCGGTCGCTCCCGAGTTGTCGCCCTCAGCAACGGTGCAGGGTGGTGTGAACGAGTGCCACCAGTCCTGCTCGTGCTGTCGATCGCGGTGCTGGCGGCCCTGTTCATGTCGTTTACCGTCGGAGCGAACAGCAACTCGGCGCCCGTCGCGCCCGCCGTCGGCGCGAACGCGCTCTCGGTCCTCAGAGCCGCCCTCCTCGTCGGCGTCGTGGCCGGACTGGGCGCGGTACTCCAGGGCGGGAGCATCTCCGAAACCGTCGGCAAAGACCTCGTGACCGGCGTGACCGTCACGCCACTCGCCGCGGCGGCCGCCCTGTTGACGGCCGCGACGCTCATCACGATCGGGAACTCCTACGGGTATCCGATACCCTCCGCGTTCACCGTCACGGGCGCGATGGTCGGTGCCGGCGTCGCGCTCGGCGGCGGCTTCGCGATCCAGGAGTACCTCGTCATTCTCGGGTTCTGGGGCGCTATTCCGGTCGTCGAGGGCGTCATCGCTTACGGACTCGCGCGTGGTCTCCGGAGCGACTTGGTCCCCGAGACGCTCGCGATCCCGTTCCTCGGGGGTGCAGTCGGCTACGCGCTGGCGAACATCCGACTCACGGTCGTACCGACTGCGAGCGGCACCCAGGGGTCAGTCGCTCGATACGTCGCCACGACCTACCGGTTACTCCCGGCGACCGTCGGCGGTTCCTACACGCTGGGAATGGTCGCCGTGAGCGCGCTGGGCGGACTTCTGGCGCTCGTCGCCACTGGCCTGTTGCTCCGCCGGGACGAGGCGTCGGGTATCAACCAGTTCCTCGTCGCCCTCGGACTGGTCGTCGTGTTCTCGAGTGGCGGCACGCAGGTCGGACTGGCCACCGGCCCGCTCGAGGCCGTCTTCGAGACGGACCTGGGGCTCCCGTCGATCGTCCTGCTCGCACTCGGCGGGACCGGCATCCTCCTCGGCGCGTGGATCCGGGGGCCGCGCCTCGTCCAGGCCGTCTCGAACGAGTACGCCTCCCTCGGGCCACGGCGGTCGATTGCGGCCCTGATCCCCGCGTTCCTGGTCGCGCAACTGGCGATCGTCCTGGGGATCCCGATCTCGTTCAACAAGGTGATGATAGCGAGTATCGTGGGGAGCGGGCTCGCAGCGAACTCGGCGGGCGCGAGCGGCGTCTCCCTCCGGAAAGTCGGGATCACCGTCGGCTCGTGGGTCGGGTCGATGCTGGGCGCCGGACTCGTCAGCTACGGGCTCTACCGGTTGTTGCGAGTTCTCTCCGGCGTCGGATAGTCAAGCGACGACGCGGTCGATGATCGCCTCTTCGGCGGCCTGGGTCTTCATCTCCTCCCAGCTCTCGAACTCCGTGGTCGCCGCGACGTACTCGTCGAGGCGCTCGCGCGGGAGGTCCTGGACGTCGCCGACGTCGTCGAGCGGCCACGGGCTCCGGTCACAGAACGCGGCGAACGAGTCGAACTCGGTGTGGGCGTCCATGAACTCCCCCGAAAAGAACGTGTCCGTCTGCACGCGGGTCCCCGCCTGGAGTTCGCCGATCCGCTCGAGCGCCGTTCCGAGTCGGTCTTCGAGGTCTGCCAGTCCGGCGACCTGGAGGTCCATATCGCGGATCGCACCTCGTCACAGGTAAAAGACACGACCGGTGTCCCGGGTACGTCGCCAGCGGGGGTGAACCGCCCGGACCGTCGAGCCCCGAGAGGGGCTGGACCGCTACGGACCGGGAGAGTCTCGCGCAGGACAGAAGAGTTGATAACCGTCGAGTCGGAACCCGGAACTACGCGATGCCAGGCGAACAGCTAGAGACGCTCCTCGATTCGCCAGCGATGCGCGAAGCGGTCCGCGTGGTGTTCGAGCGGACCGACGGGGGGAGCGAGGAGTTGAACTGGAGCGACGTCAACGACGCCCTCTCGCCCGGGCAGTGGGGTCGCCTCCTCGAATCGAGCGTTCTCGTCGGGACCAGCAGTGGCTTCGCGGTTGCACACCCCGACCGCATCCGAGACCGACTCGACGGGGACGAGGTCAAACTCGACGTTTCCGGGGCCGAAGACGACCCGGAACCGGACGAGGACTCCCGGGCGGACGACGACCTCACCGCCTCCGGGGAGAGCGACGAACTCGAACCGGTCTCCTGGGAGTGGTACGACAAGGCTGCCGGACTCGGCGCGGTCGCGCTCTTCACCGGCTATTTCAGCACGAACATCCGCGACGTCGTCGCGTCGGTCGACAACGTGATACTGGCGCCGGTCACCGACACGCTCCCGTTTTTCGCCGTCGTGATGGTACTCGCCGTCGCGACGGGATTCTACTCGAGTATCCTCCAGACCAAACTGACGGACACGGAGAAGATGGAAGCGTACAAAGAGCGGATGGAAGCGTTGAACGAGCGCAAGGAGGCCGCGAAAGAACGCGGTGACGACGACGCCCTCGAGGAGATCCAGGAAGAACAGATGGAGGCGATGGGCGACCAGCTCGGGATGTTCAAACTACAGTTCCGGCCGATGGTCTGGATCATGCTGTTGACGGTGCCGGTGTTCCTGTGGCTCCGCTGGAAAGTCCGTGGAGGACACCTCGGCGCCGGTGAGACCGGAATGATCCTGCCACTCGCCGGTACTGTCACCTGGCAGCAGACGGTCGGTCCGATGCCCGCCTGGATCGTCTGGTATTTCCTGTGTTCGATGACGTTCCGCCAGATCATCCAGAAGACGCTGGGTCTGCGACCAACGTCGCCGTCGTAACAAGCACTTAGGGGTTGTTAGAGATCGCAACCGATTTGAGGTTGGTCGAGCTACACGAAGGTGGCACGCGCGTCAGAGCGTGCCGTTCCCAATGACAGACGCCTCCCTCTCCGTCCTCGGTCGCGCTCCCCTGCCCGGACCAGTCGCCAGCAAAGGATTCACTCTCCTGTCATTGGGATATCTTTCGAACACTCGACCATCAAAACGTAACCACTAATTCGGGGCATCTGCTTGGAACGAGCATGGATGCCCGCAGTGATGGAGTGAGGGCGGAGTGTCTCACCCTCGCTCTCGGTCTCGGAATCGTCGTATTCGTTCTCGGGGCCGTCGGAATCGCCGTCGATATCGCGCCAGGAGTGCCCGTCTCGGGGCTCGGCCTGCAGCGCGATCTCGACCTCGAAGTACTCGGTGCGATACTCAGTGTCGGTGCTATCCTCGGCAGTCGGACACGGACTGAACCGTCTGCGATCGAAGAAGGGGTGACAGTGAACCAGATCGAGGGCTCGGTCTACATAACCCGACCGCTACTCGAAACACTGCTTCGAAGAGCCCAGCGGTCCGACCCCGACAAACTCTCGATAGGGCTGGGAGTGACGCCCGCCGAAGAGTTAGCCGGCGGTGACCACCTCCCCCAGGGAGTCCCTGTCTTCACACATCTGTACTTTCCGGAGCGGTCGAACTCGGTGAGTTTCGTGTTCGGCGTCGACCTCCAGACGCCGCCCGGACGGACGCAGGGTCGGTTCGTGGCACACCCCCTGTCCGACTGTCAGCTCACCAAACGGGACGACCTGCACGAGGTCGTCTTCGTCGCCGTTCCCCCGTGGGACGAGGCGTCTGTCTCCGTCTTCGACCGTCGCGGCCGCCGACATCCGATCGAGATCGTCGATGCAGTCCCTCCTGAAGAGCCCCTCCCGTCCCGAGATCAATAAGATTTTGAGCGTGTGCTATCGAACGACTACCTGAACGAGCGCGTCAGCCCCAGACTGTGGTGTACTGACAGCGACGTGACCATCGGTCATCCGGATCCCGGACGTCGGTACCAGTAGACCGCAGTCGTAGCGGCGCCTCTCGCTACAGCTATGGACAGACCTATCGCAGTCGCCCACACGAAACGGAGCACGGTATCCGCCAGCACCGCCACTCTCGGGAGGTACCCATGAGTTGGAAAGACACTGCCGAACCACTGCTCACCCGCATGCCTGCGGTCCAGCGCCCGGAGGGGCACGTCCCCTTCAAGCGGAAGTTAGGCTGGACCGCTGGCGTGCTGGTGCTGTATTTCTTCCTGACCAACGTCTTCCTGTTCGGACTCGGAAGCGGTCAGGGCGGAGATATCTTCGGGCAGTTCCGTTCGATCCTGGCGGGCGGCCAGGGAACGATCCTCCAACTGGGTATCGGCCCCATCGTCACGGCGAGCATCGTCTTGCAGTTGCTCGGCGGTGCCGACCTGCTCGGCCTCGACACCCAGAACAACCCACGCGACCAGGTACTCTACCAGGGACTCCAGAAGGTACTCGTACTCGTGATGATCTGCCTGACCGGCCTGCCGATGGTCTTCGCCGGCAACTTCTTGCCGGCCGACCCGGCCGTCGCGCAGTCACTGTTCGGCAGTCGTCAGGCGACGGGTCTGGTGAAGTGGCTGCTGTTCGCCCAGATCTTCGTCGGTGGCGTCCTCATCCTGTACATGGACGAGGTCATCTCGAAGTGGGGCGTCGGCTCCGGTATCGGTCTGTTCATTGTCGCCAGTATCAGCCAGAGTCTCATCGGCGGTCTCATCACTGTCCCCGCGATCGGGAGTCAACAGGCCGGGCTCATCCCGACGTGGGCCGGCATCCTGTTCGGCGAGATATCGTTCGGTTCGATCGTCATCACACCGAACGCACAGATCGGTCCGATCCTCTCGACGGGGGGCCTCGAAACCCTCCTGTTCGGTCAGGGGCAGTTACTCGCCCTGGCCACGACCCTGTTGATCTTCTCGATCGTCGTCTACGCCGAGAGCGTCCGTGTGGAGATCCCGCTGTCGAACACGCGAGTCAAAGGCGCGCGCGGCCGATTCCCGGTCAAGCTCATCTACGCGAGTGTCCTGCCGATGATTCTGGTTCGAGCGCTTCAAGCAAACCTGCAGTTCCTCGGACGGATCCTCGTTGCTCAACTCGGCTCGGATATGCCCGCCTGGCTCGGCCAGTACCAAGAGACCGGCTCGGGCGTCTCCCAGCCCATCGGCGGCCTGTTTTATTACCTGGCGCCGATCCGGAGTCCACAGGATTGGATGTGGTTCATCGGAGGCGGTGGGAGTGCGGAGGCCTGGCAGATACTGACACGAGTCGGGGTTGACCTCACGTTCATGGTCGTCGGCGGCGCCATCTTCGCCGTCTTCTGGGTCGAAACATCGGATATGGGGCCGGACGCGACGGCGAAACAGATCCACAACTCGGGAATGGAAATCCCGGGTTTCCGTCGGAACGTCTCTGTCATCGAGAAAGTGCTCGAACGGTACATCCCACAGGTGACGATCCTCGGTGGAGCGCTCGTCGGCCTGCTGGCTGTGATGGCTAACATGCTGGGTACCATCGGCGGCGTCAGCGGGACGAGCCTCCTGTTGACGGTCTCGATCACCTACAAACTGTACGAAGAGATCGCCGAAGAACAGCTCATGGAGATGCACCCCATGATGCGCCAATTCTTCGGATAAGACTGGAGCGCACTACATTTTTCCCACGACCACACCAGTCACAACAGCTTGCGGTTACAGTTCTCGCATTTTTCGAGTTTTGGGTCGACTTCGGCGCCACACTCGGGGCATTCGAACTCACGCTTACCCGCTACTAGTCGATAGAGTGATCGGATCCGCTCCATGAGGTGGTTTTCCGAGAGACTTAATATAGGCTTTCTGCTGACCGGTTCGGTAGCTATCGAGTAGCCCGAGATCGCTGATCAGGGGGAGCCAACTCGGGGGAGGACACGTTCGGACTAGCCTCAAGGACAATGGTTTATTGGCAGTGGGACAATCGTTCACCTATGCACCCTGTAGTGCAGCGTTCCGCCCGACATCCGTTCACACTAATTGACACTGGTGGCCGGTGTCTGTCAACCATCGAACCATCAGCTCAGTCCGCGTGGTCGGAGTGGTCTTCGTGACCGACGATGAGCCTGTGCCACCTGCAGGCATCCCCGACGACATCGCGGACAACTTGCGAGGGCTGGACGACCACACGTTACGTGAGACGATCAGCTTCATCCGGGAAGTGCTCTCCACACATCACCACGACCACCTCGAAGCGGAGATCGAATCGATCCCCGAGGACGAACTGGTCAGCGTCACCGAACACGACGGGTACGTCGAGGTGGTCCGCCGACACCGGTGTCCGGAGGGCTGTTCCGACTGTCCACACGGACCCTATCTCTACCACGTAAAATCGATCCCACAACCGGACGGCGGGGATAGTCTCGAGTGGGACCTGATCGGTCCTGTCAACGAGTAGCCTCTCCGGTCGTGGGTTCCGTATATCAGTCGTCTCGACCCTGCCGGATTGCGTCGGCGAGTACCGCCGATTTCGAGGCTCTCCGGCAACCGAACGCGAATCGTTTTTCAACGAGGCAGTGCTGAGGCACAGTCGATGGTCGAACACACGAGAACACTCGATTTCAAGATAGCCTTCGCTATCGGCCTCGGAACGATGATCGCGGCCGGTATCTTCTCGCTCTCCGGGACTGCGGTCGCGGAGATCGGGTCGAGTGCAGTCATCGCATTCGTTATCGCCGCGGTCGTCGCCGGGATCACCGCGGCCTCGTATTCGGAGTTCGCCTCGATCTACTCCGAGAACGGCGGCGGCTATCTCTTCTCCTCGCGGACCTTCGAGAACGACACGCTGGTCTATACCGTCGGTGCGATGCTGTTCCTGGGGTATACGGGCACGACGGCGTTCTACCTCGCGACGATGGACGAGTGGTTCTTTCGGTTTCTCATCCCCGAGTCGCTGCACTTCCTGCCACACGGGACGACGGGTGTCCTCGGTGCGGTACTCCTCGGGACGCTCAATGCCCGTGGCACCGAGGAAAGCGGCACGTTCCAGCTTCTGGTGACCGGCGCGAAAGTCGCCGTGCTGTTCGCGTTCATCGGCGGTGCATTCGCCTTTCGCGGACCGACGACGGCGGTCAGCAACTTCGCTGCACAGTTTTCCACCGATGCGGTCGGGATCGTGACTATCGCCGCACTTGCCTTTATCACGTTCTTCGGGTTTTCGGCGATCGCTGCGAGCGCCGGCGAGATCATCGAGCCGCGAAAGACCGTCCCGCGAGCCATCGCTGCGAGTATCATCACGGTCACAATCCTTTACGCGCTGGTGATCATCGCGATGGTCAACTCGCCGGTCCCGGCGGAGGTCATCGCCGAAGAGGGAGAGACAGCGATGGGACGCGTCGCCGCCGGGTTCCTCGGACCGATCGGCCGCTCGCTCATCGTCGCCGGCGCGATCTTCAGCATGGTCAGCGCCTCGAACGCGTCGATCCTCGCTGCCTCGGGGATCGGATCGCTGATGGGCCGTCAGGGACAGGCGCCGCGCCCCTTCTCGCGGATCCACCCGACGTACGGGACGCCGTTCTGGAGTGTTATGACCGCGACCGTGACGATCGTGGCGCTGATCGCGATATTTATCGGCGTGTTCCCGGCCGAGGGCGGGTTGATCCCGTTCGACTTCACGGTATCCCTTCCGGTCGTCGGGACGCTTACGCTGACCGAACTCGGCCTGACGACGCTGACGGGCTTTGCGACGCTGAACCTGCTGCTCCCGCTCTCAGTCGTGAACGGCGCGTTGATCTATTCGCGCCGCCGCTACCCGGACGTAGAACGCGGGTTCCGCGTACCCGGTGTGCCGGTCGTCCCCATCTTGGGTATCATCGCGAACATCGCCCTGATCTACAACCTGCCCGTCAAAGGGGTCATCACCGGTGTTGCACTCGAACTCGTCCTCCTGGTCGCGTATCTCGCGTGGGGCGGTGCACCGGACGTCGAAGAACTGTACGAACGCGTCGTCCCGCCGTCACCGTCCGCAGGCTCGGGATCGGACACGGAAGCGGCGACGTCCGGAGGCGAGCGCCATCGGATACTGGTGGCAGTCGCTCGCCCGGAGCGAGCGCGCCGGTACGTGAAACTGGCAGCACAACTGGGGTCGCTCCGGAGCGAGGACCCTCTCGTCCAGGTCGTCAACGTGACGCAAATTCCGGAACAGACCCCTTCGGAAGCTGTGGAGGAGACGACGACCGCCCGCGTCAACCGGATCACCGAACTGCTCGCCGAAGACGACATCGACGTCGATTACACTGTTGAAGGGCACATCTGCCGCGATATCGGATTCGACATCGTCCAGACTGCCAGGAACGACGATGCGGACCTCATCGTCATGGGCTATCCCGAGGACCACGTTGGGGTCGCTCAACAGGTGGAGTTCAAAGCACCGTGTGGCGTCCTCTTCGCCAGCGGAATGACCGAGAGCACTGACCTCGGGACGGTCAACATCGGAGCCGGTGGCGGTCCCCACCACATGGACGTGTTACCCCTGGTGGAACGCATGGGCGAAGAAGGAGCGGAACTGCACGTCATCAACGTTACCCCGGAAGGGAGTCAGGGGCGCCCGGAGAACACGGAGGCGACGATCGCCGAGCTGTCGGACGCTCCGTCCGTCCAGGTCCACAACCTCCACGCGGCCAGCGTCGCCGAGGGGCTGGTCTCACAGGCGAACGAGAACGGCGGCATCCTGGTCATCGGAGCGACGCGGACGCGTCGGCTCAGGAGGGCGGTGTTCGGGAGCACGCCCGACAGTGTCATCGAACTCGCACAGGGGGCTGGACTTCCGGTACTCGTCTACGCGAGTTCCAGGGGAGTTCAGGGTCCCATCGAGGACTACGTATACCCAGTCTATCGCTCTCTCACGGGACAGACCCGATCCGGTCCGTCGGAAGCCGGATCCGCATCGTCAGAGACGACTCGTTGACAACCACTAAGGGGTTGTCACGAGGGACGGCACCGCCACGTCGGACGCCGGAACTGTTACTCTGACTTCCCGAAACGGTCGACGGTGTCCTCGATATCGTCGTCAACTTTCCGGGCCTCGTCTTCAACGCGTTCGGTGACGGTCGAAACACCGTCTTCGACACCTCGGGGGACGTGGGATTCCAGTTCCTCGCGTTCGAAGTAGAGGAGTTCGACGCCGACCACGAACACCGCGATGACCAGGACCATCCAGAACGTGTGCGGTTCGCGGTGGTAGAGGTTCCAGAGCATCACCGGTGCGAAGACGAACGCACCTACCGTCCCGACCGCAGGCGGGACGGGGTTGACGGTACTCTGGTCACGCTGCTGGAACGCGAGCAAGCTCATCGCCCCGAAGACGACGATAAACGCGAGCGACGCGAACGACGTGATCGCGCCGAGACTCCCCCATGCCGTGAACGCGGCGGTGACTGCCCCGAGCACGATGACGGCTCTGCTGGGGACGCCATCGGCTGTGGAATCGGCGATCTGGTCAGGCAGGAGCCCCCCGGAGACGAGGTTCTTCGCGAAGTGTCCCGAAGAGAAGAGCGTCGCGTTGATCGCACTCCCCGTCGAGAACAGCGCCGAGACAGAGATGATGAGAAACCCGAGCGACGCGAGCCCGAAGTACTCCAGCATCGCGGACGCGGCGTCGCCCAGCGCCACGTGCGGGTGCTGTTGAATGGCCTCCGGCGCCAGGTTCGTCGTCACGACGGCGACCATGACGTAAATCACGACTGCCGCCGGGATGGAGACGTACACCGCCGTCCTGATCGTCTCCGTCGGGTTCTCGATACTCTCCTGGTCGTAAAAGAGGAGCTGCCACCCCTGGAAGGCGACGAAGGAGATGGCGGCCGCGACCAGCGGTGTGACCCCGGTCAACTGGCTCGTCCCGAATTCGATCGACTGGTTCGAGATGGGGGAGAGATAGACGAGCCCCCAGATTCCGAATGCGACGAGGATGCCGACTTTCGCCGCTACGAGCACTGTCTCCGCTGACCCTGTGACACGAGCGCCTGCAACATTCAGCGCGACGAACAGTACCACCACGAGTACCGAGAGGATTGGGCGCAGCGGGAGGCCCCCGATTTCGGTCGGAACCGCCCCGAACCCGATCGTGAACTCGGCGAACGCGAACGCGTACATCGCCATCGAGCCGATGTAGCCGAACAGCAACGACCAGCCGACCATCCCCGCGAGCGTCGAGTTCCCGACGAACTCCTGAACGAACGACACAGACCCGCCACGCTGGTCGCCGAGGGAATTGAGCTTGATATACGAGTAACCGGCGCAGATCGCGACCACCCCCGCCGCGACGAATCCGAACCATGTCGCGAACATCGCAATCTTCGCAACGACGCCCAGCACGGCGTAGATGCCGCCACCAATCATCCCGCCGAGCGCCATCGAGACCGCCTCCTTCAGCTGGAACTGGTCGGCCATGTGCGATCGTACTCGTGTCTCACTCCAAAGAGTTGTGCTTGCAGACGATATTCGACACTGTGGGGAAACGGGCCTGTTCGCAACCGCCGCTGCTTTTCGGAAGCCGGTTCGGGTAGTGCTGTGCCTTCGACGGAGAGTGACCTGATAGTTCACAACCCATCGATTGACGACATTTTCATTGCGCTGTTTGTGCTATCGTCGGGTATGCTCGAACCGCTTCGAGTCCGATACCGTTCGGTCCGGCAGGAACTACGCCGTACCGAACGCCGGGAACTGCGAGACCTGCGACGGTGGCTCGAAGACACACAGAACCTCCTGGGCCTCACCGCGCTCGTCGTCGTGCCGCTCCTCATCGGCCTGATCACCTGGGTGTCGAACGTCTCACCCGTCGTCTCCTTTTTCGTGTATCCACCGCTCGCGTCCGGCACGTATACGCTGTTCGCCGACCCGGAGGGTCGCTACTCGTCCCCTCACGCGTTCGTCGGCGGGATGACACTGGGTGCGCTCAGCGGCTGGACCGCGCTCGAAATCAGCGTGCGCGTCCTCTATACAGTCCCACCCGAACAGTTCCACGTCCACGCTGGTGCGGCCACACTGGGTATCTTCCTCACCGGCGTGACGACCTGGCTCTTCGGAGTCGAGGAGCCGACTGCGTACTCGTCGGCACTGCTAGTACTCGTCACCGGATCTGCGAAGCTGACGTACGTCGCCGGAATCGCGGTGTCGAGTCTGCTCGTGGCCGGCACCTTCGCCGTCTGGCGACGGCGGTTTTACCGGGGGAAGTCCCGTTACCTCTTCCGGTCGACGAGTGGGCACGACCACGTTCTCGTCCCGATTCGTGAGGGGATGCCCGAGTCAGTCGCGATATTCGCCGCGCGAATCGCCGCCGCCCACGACACCGGAAAGGTCCTCCTCGTCGAGACGGTCGAGAGCTCGACCATTGAGGAGACGGAAGTCGAACTCGCGACAACTGGTTCTCCCGCCAGTGAAGACGTGACTGGCGAACCTGACGTGGCGAGCCTCACTGATGCTGCGGAAGAACGGATCGTCGACCGGGCGGTAGAGAGACTGGCACGACTCGAGTCGAAGGTCGGGGACGTCGTCGACGTCTCTTGTGAGTCGGTGGTCGTTGTCGAAGGCACATCGACGGGTGAGACGCTTCTGCAGACGGCCAGAAACGAGAACTGTGACCTGGTCGTCGCACCGTACGAGACGGGAGATAACGGGCCCGCTCCGTTCGTCCAGACCCTCCTGACGGGGGACGTCGACACGGTCATCTTCTCTCCGTCCAACGGCCGAACCGAATGGAATCGAATTCTCGCGATGGTTCACTCGTCAGGTCCGGTCGCGAACTCGATGCTCGACTTCGCACAGCGCCTCGCCGGCCAGGGGACGATAAGTGCCTGTACCTGTATTTCAGACCATCACGAGCGCCGGGACGCGGAGATCCTACTCGAGACCCTCGTGGAGTCACTGACAGCCACGGTCGATACGCAGATCCATCAGGGCACCGTAACTGACTTCCTCGAATCGAATGCTTCCCTCTACGACCTGGCCGTGCTCGGAGCGAGGGCTGACCGAGAACAATCCCTGGATTCCTATTTGACCGCCACACTCGAGCGTGGGCTGGAACTCGACTGTGACGTCGCAATCGTCCACTGCAAATGACGCATACGTATCCGCTGCATTCTGTCAGTCAACCGAACTCGACGGGATAAACCGCTGCCGTAAGTGACTGTACAGCACGGCACAGTACGAGAAAACTGCCGCTGGACGCCCACCTACGAACGAGTGAACAATCGGCGGAGACGTGACGTTATACCGAGGTCTCTCTTCGCCATGATGACGGTGCCCGCCGCTTCCCGACCAACCTGTTCGGGGATGTTTCCGAAGACGAGCTGCTGAAGGACCCCTTCACGTGTCGCACCGATAATCGTCAGGTCGTGGTCTGCCGAGGCCTCCACGATGGCGCTGGCCACGTCCACGCTCTCGACTATCTGCGTATCGCTGGCCACGTCGTCGAGAACGTCGATTGTCTCGTCGAGAGATGCTCTCGCTCGCTCGCGCTCTCGGTCTTCCGTCTCAGGAGTGACGATACGCTGGACTGTAACGCTCGCCCCCGTCGTACGTGCAATGGCGCGAGCGACCTCGGCAGCGTACTCGGCATGGGGGCCACCGGCGGTCGGCAACAAGATAGAGTCCGGGTCGCCCTGACTCCCGATACGCTCGACGAGCACGTCACACTCGGCTTCCTGGACAACGGTGTCGACAGTCGTTCCGACGACCACGTCACGGCGCCGGGACGGCCCACCGTGCCAACCCATCAGGACCGTATCCGAGTCGTGTTGGGTGGCCGTGTTGACGATCGCATCGCTGACGTGGTGGCCGATACGGACGATTCCGTGAACGGGTACTTCGATATCCTCGCCACTGCCGGCCATCGCTCGTTCGATGATCTCTCGCCGCTCGCGTGCCTCGGGCTCTCCCGCCGAAAGCGGGGTCTGTTCCGGCAATTCGACGACCGACAACACGAGTATCTCACCGTCCCGTTCGGCGGCGATATCACGCGCAGTGCGCATCAACTGGTCGACATGCTCCGGATTAGCGATGGGAACGAGGATCTGGTACTCACGGTCTTCCGCTCCGGTCTGCTGGATGACCGTCGGCGTCTCGCGTTCGATGGCCGCTTCGGAGGTAGTACCAATGAGGGTGAACCAGAGTACCACACCGACGACTTCGGCCACCAGTCCGAACAGGAACGATCCGGGTTCGACGTTGACGAGCAACACCAAATTTGCGAGGACGGCGACGACCGGAACGACCGGGACGGCAGGCACCTCGAAGCCGCGGTCGAGATCTGGATATTTCTGTCGGGAGCGAACGACAGCGAAGTTCACCACGATCAGTCCCGTCAGGAGCATGAAATCCGCGAAGTGGGCAATTGCCTCGATGCCCATATGCAACGCGATCACACCCGTGTGGATGGTCGTCGTGTCGAACACTACCCGGGGCATAACTGTAAAGAAGAAAATGAAGAATATGGTCAGGCCGCCCGTCAATAGTACCGACCAGTACGGCGTGTTGAACGAGGAGTGAAGCTGTTCGAACCGCTCGGGAAGATGCTCGCGGCGACTCATCGCCAGCTTCACGCGGGAGCCGGCTAATACCGTCGCGTTCGCCGCCGATAGCATCGAGAACAACGCGCCGACGATAATGACGTAGAACCCGATATTCCCCAGGTAGAAGGACGCAGCATACCCCATGGCGAGTTCGCCGTTCTCGGCGATGAACGCATCAGCGCCGGCTATGTCACTGACGTTCCCGACGGCACGGATGAGGAAATCCAGATAGTCCGGATTATTGATGGCGAGGGTGACAACGAGGACAACCAGCGCGTAGACGATGGTGACAAAGCCCATCGAGATGAAGATAGCCCGGGGAACGGTTCTCCCGGGATCCTCGATCTCCTCGGCATTGGTAGCGATCGCCTCGAATCCGAAGAAGGTGATGAAAACGAGGGCGGACGTGAGGCCGATCTGACGGTATTTCGTGAAGTTGTCAGTGACGGACTGTTGGATGGTTGCCGCGTCGAACGCTTGAAGCCCTCCGTAGATGAATACGATGATGAGCACCACCTTGAGTGTCGTGACGACGATCTGGAATTGCCCGGATTCTTCGGTTCCCTTGAGATTCAAGCCGACCAGAAGGCCGAGAACGACGAGCCCCGAAATCCAGAACGGAAGGACTTCCTCCAGGCCACTCGAGAACAGCGGAACGATGAACCGGTCGAACCAGTCGGAGAAGGACGTCAGATAGAAGGCTGCGCTGGCAGGATACCCGAGGATCATCGACCACCCGACAATGTAGGTGAGGTTCGAATCGAAGGTGTTGGCGACGTAGGCGTAGCCTCCGCCGGATTCGGGATAGATCGAGGCAAACTCGGCGTAGGCGAACGCGGTAAAGGAAGCGACGACGGCCGCGATAATGAACGCGACGATGGCCATCGCACCGACGTTGCTCACGGCCAGGCCTGATAGAACGAAGATACCGGCGGCGATCATAGTCCCGACACCGAGGGCGATAGCCCCGATGATCCCGATGTCACGGTCCATCTCCGTCTCGATGCTGGTCCCTTCTCGGCTCACGATACCTACGAGTCAACCGAGATGTAAAAATCTGGGTGAGTCTGTTCGATTCTCGGATCGTATCCGTCTCGTGTCGCGAGTTGCACCCGAGCATCAGAGCTCGATATTGGGTATCTACCACAGCCTTCTTTGACTCGCCAGTCGGTACTGAACACATGGATACACTGAAACTAGAGTACGCTGCGACTCGGGGAATACAGATCGGGGTCGCTGTGTTCGTGATGATTTACGGGCTGGCGACGCTTCGACTGGCGACACTCCCGCGACCTGTGATCGCTGTCGGTCTTCCCTTCGTACTGGGAGTGGTCTATGCCTGTCTCGTGTACTTCGGCGTCGGTCCGTTCACCGCTGGGACCTGAGCCTGGTTCCCCTCGATTTTCTATCAAAAACGAGTTTCAGCAAACAGTTATCTCGACGCCACTGCAATCGATCTCTCGCAATGTCAGAACACTCCGATCCGGAACTGCCACCGCTTCCGTACGACTACGATGCACTCGAACTCCACATCTCCGAACAGGTGTTGACGTGGCACCACGACACGCACCATCAGGGCTACGTGAACGGTCTCGCCTCGGCCGAGGAGACGCTCGCCGAGAACCGCGAATCGGGTGACTTTTCCACGTCTGCCGGCGCGCTGGGGAACGTCACCCACAACGGCTGTGGCCACTATCTGCACACGCTGTTCTGGGAGAACATGGACCCCGACGGCGGCGGCGAACCCGACGGTAATCTCGCCGACCGTATCGAGGAGGACTTCGGCTCCTACAAGGGCTGGAAGGGCGAGTTCGAGGCCGCCGCGAGCGCCGCAGGCGGCTGGGCTCTACTGGTCTACGACCCCGTCGCGAAGCAACTCCGTAACGTGGCCGTCGACAAACACGACCAGGGCGCACTCTGGGGCGCACACCCCATCCTGGCGCTGGACGTCTGGGAACACTCCTACTACTACGACTACGGCCCGGACCGGGGCAGCTTCATTGACGCCTTCTTCGAAGTCGTCGACTGGGACGAGGTCGCAGACCAGTACGCGACCGCAGTCGGTCACTTCGAGTAGGCCGACCACCGCGGTTTCGTAGGCGAAAAACAGTCGAACCTGTCGGTAGCGGGGATATCGAGGGTGTGTGGTTCAGCCGGAGAGTCTGTATTCCGGCCGCAGTCGGGATGCTGCCGTTCTCCGTTGTCTTTCGAATACCATGAAAATGAACCATAGGAACACGTCTACCGGCGATATTGCCGATCTGAACCTACCGATGAAAATAAGCACCAAGAACGGTCGTGAGGAGACTGAGCAAGATGAGAGTTGCCACGCCGAGGTGCGAGGTCACGATAACCGGCTGCAGGTTTTCCGTTACGGTCAGCCCTCCGAGCGCGACCTGAACGGGGAGCAAAACGAGTGCAGTCGTGGCAGACCACTTGATGAGAGCCGTTTCCGACCGCACTAGCCAGGCACCAGCTGTCGTCCCGAAGATGAGGATGCCCGCCGTCATCGCCAGCCCGCGGTGCGCCCATTCGGCGAAAATCTGGAGGGCAGAATACGGCGAATCAGCGACGATGTCAGCCCGGAGAAACGGGATCCACGTTCCGTAACACGTCGGCCAGTCGGGACACGAAAGCCCCGCACCGATCGCGCTTGTGTAGGCCCCGAGAAGCATCACGGCGTACGTTACGGCAAGTGCCAGCCCGGCTAGCTGGACGTATCGGAACGGGGTTTCGGTAAGGCTGTTCTCTACCCGCTGTCTGAACGCTATTTTCTGAATCATCGCTGATACACGAGACTGACTGGTGAGGCGGTTGGTGCATCGTTGGAAACACGTTATATTACCAGTCGGGCGGATTCCCAGTACCTGGGACATCGCCGTTCACTCATTTTGTATACCCCCGATACTGGTGGTAACAGACCACAGGGTCGGTCGAACGCGTTCCGAGGTCACCACGATGACTCAGACAAGATACAATCCCGATGCCGACCGGATAACTGAGACGGACGCAACGCAGAAATCACCCGGTGAAGGTTCGTGTCCGGAGTGCAATGGCCAGGTGATTCAGGACGAAAGACGGGGGGAAGCCACCTGTGAAGACTGTGGACTGGTCCTCGACGAGGACGCTATCGATCATGGTCCGGAGTGGCGGAGTTTCTATGACGACGAGCGCGACGAGAAGAGTCGAGTCGGTGCTCCGACGACCGAACTCCTGCACGATAACGGACTCAGCACGAATATCGGATGGCAAGATCGGGATGCACACGGTGTCCGACTCTCGTCGGAGAAACAGGCCAAAATGAAGCGGTTGCGCACGTGGGACGAGCGATTTCGAGCGAAGGACGCTCAGGAACGAAATCTCAAGCAGGCGTTTGGAGAGATACATCGGATGGCGTCCGCACTCGATCTCGCCGAACCGGTACGTGAAACTGCCGGCATCCTCTATCGCCGGGCAGTCGAGGAGGGATTACTTCCCGGCCGGTCGATCGAGGGGGTAGCCACAGGCGCGCTCTACGCCGCTGCTCGACAGCATGGCGTCCCACGAAAGATGTCTGAATTTGTCAGCGTGAGTCGGGTGTCGGACAAACGAGTTCAGCGGGCGTATCGCTACCTCAGCCGGGAACTCGGACTCGCGATCGAACCGGAGGACCCGATGGAATACGTCCCGCAGTTTGCGGCCTCGCTCGAGATCAGTGAGGAAGCAGAGCGAGTCGCCACCGAGTTGCTCGATGTCGCAAAGTCCAACAACGTACACAGCGGCAAGGTTCCCGCAGGTCTGGCAGCCGCAGCGATTTACGCTGCGGCAACACTGACGAACGAAAAACTCACTCAGGATGCCGTGAGCAGTGTCGCAGACGTGAGTCGAGTGACGATTCGGGACCGCTATCAGGAACTGCTTGACGTGTACGCCGGTCACGAGGGCTGAGTATTCGTCGGCAACAGCGACTGAAACGTCACACAGGACCCGTGGGCGATCGGATAACATATCCAACAGCGAATTCAACACCGACTGATGGAGGACGAGTCAGCGCCCTCACTGGATGAGACGTCCCTGACGGGTGTACTTGAGGCGCTGGACGACCCTGATTGTCGGTCGATCCTCCGAGAAACTGCCGAACCCATGACTGCGACCGAACTCATCGACACCTGTGACATCCCGAAATCAACGCTGTACCGAAAGCTCGACTTACTCGGCTCAGCTCAACTCCTTCGCGAGCGTGACACGATCAATCCAGAGGGCGGACGGACGACGAAATACCAGCGAGATTTCGACAACGTAATGATATCGATAGATGAAGACGATACCTTTTCAGTCACAGTCGAACGACCGGAACGCACTGCCGACGAACGACTCGCAGACATCTGGTCCGCCATGAGAGACGAGCTATGAACGAGATATTGGTCGCGATTGCCGTCGTCAAGTCCGTCATCCTGCTGTTGGGTGGTGGTATCACTGTTATCGCGTATCGAGCCTACCAGCGAACAGGAGACCCCTCACTTGGAGTCCTCGGACTCGGATTCGGTGTCATCACACTCGGTGCACTCATCTCTGGCGCTGCAAACCAGTTTTTCGCAGTCTCACTTGAGACCGGCGTCCTGGCTAATAGTATTTTTCTGGCAGTCGGATTGGCAATTATTATGTATTCACTATATATGCAAAATTGATAGTTTGGTGGCTACGTATCCAGATTGAAAATCCGGCAACTCGTTATCAACGGGATTATCACTGAGATAATCCGTGTTTCGAGATGCTTTCAAATACAAAAAATTGAACGTAAGGCTAGTAATGATAGTAATACTCTTCTGTCTATCCGGTGTGATGTCGGGCCGCAATAATCTGTGTTCGATTCACTCAGCGTACTCCCCAGAGTGTAAAATTGAATACCATTCCTGATATTAATCATAAAATACAATTTCGAATATTCGCTGGTCGATACGAATTCAGGGGGAGCGGAACATTCGACCGCCGTTTTCGAGATCGAGGGAGCCGCAGCACTGACCGCCTGTCCTCACCGGTGCCGCCGGTGTTCTCGCGGACGTTTCTCACGTTCAATGGGTGTGACGGTCGTCTGTACTGTGTTGCTCGCGGGAGTGGAGTATCTCGACGGTGGTGTGGTCGATTCCCTGTTCAGAAAACAGCTCGTGGATCCGTTGCTGGAGCGTACTTCGGGTATCGGCGCCCGGCGAATCACTAACTACCCGGACAGTACCGACGGTGAGTTGGCTGCAGACCTGCCAGACATGGAGGTCGTCGACTGCTTCGACGCCGTTGAGTTCAACGAGTCGTGCTCGCAGGTCTGCTGGTGACGCTGGACTCCGTTGTAGGAGGATGGACGTACTCTCCCGGAGCACTGTCCCGGCCGACCAGAGCACGAGTACTCCGATGAGTATAGCCGCAGCGGGGTCAGCCACGGGCAGATCGAACACTGCGACGGCGATTGTCGAGACGATGACCGCCACCGATCCGCCGGCGTCGCCGAGCAGGTGGTAGAACGCGCCGCGTTCGTTGAGACTCATCTCTCCGCCCTGCAAAACGTACACCGACCCGAGATTGACGAGCAGACCGCCGGTCGCGATGACCAGCGTCAACTCGGCGTTGATCGCGACGGGGTCGAGAAAGCGCTGGTAGGCCTCCCAGACGATGTAGCCGACCATCGGGACGAGAAGGATGCCGTTCACGAAGGCCGCGACCGGTTCGAGCCGGTGCAATCCGTACGACCACCGCTCACCGCCCTCGAACCGTTCGGCGGTGTAGCTGGCGCTGAACGCCATCACGTACGCGAGCATGTCGAACAGCATGTGAAACGCGTCGCTGATCAGCGCGACCGACCCGAAGAGGAGTCCGCCGGCCAGTTCGACGACGAATCCCACGAAGTTGATACCCGCGACAAGGCCGAGTTTGCGCGTACTCGTTCCCTGCACCGTCGCCGATTCGCCGGCTTCTGTCTCGTGGCTGTGGTCAGTGTGAGTCATCACGCTGTTTCGGGACCAGTTGCTTCGTCGCCTGTACCTGACAGCTCGTCGGGCCGAATTCGGGAGAGGCGCATGGCGTTGCCGGTAACGCCCAGGGTCATGCCGGCGTCGCCGACCAGAACGGCTGCCCAGATGGGGACGAGTCCGAACGGAACCCCGACTGCGAGGGTCGCTTTCGCGGCGAGACTCGTCCAGATGTTCTGCCGGATCACGCCGTTGGCGTCGTGCGAGAGTTCGTAGAGGTACGGAAGCCGCGAGAGGTCGTCGCCCATCAATGCGACGTCCGCCGTTTCGAGCGCGGTGTCGGTCCCCGCGGCACCCATCGCGACGCCGACCGACGCCGTCGCGAGTGCCGGCGCGTCGTTGACGCCGTCACCGACCATCGCGACGCCGCCCCCGGTCTCCGCGTCGAGTTCGCGGATCGCCTCGACTTTCTCGTCGGGGAGCAGTTCCGCCCGGTACTCGTCGACGCCGACTTCCTCGGCGATGGCGCGAGCGGTCCGCTCGTTGTCGCCGGTGAGCATCACGACGCGCTCGACGCCCAGGTCGTGGAGGCGAGCGACGGCCTGCTTCGCAACCGGCCGGACCTCGTCGGCGACCGCGATCACCCCTTCGAGTTCGTCCTCGGTGCCGACGAGCACGACCGTCTTCCCTTCGGTCTGCAGGTCCGGGACCACATTCTGCAGGAGATCGAGACAGCGGTTTTTCTCACAGAGCTGCTGGGTCTTCTGTGTGACCACGCCGCCATCGGTCGCGGCGTGGACGTGATTCAGGTCGAATCCCAACTCGTCGAACAGCCCCGGCTTGCCCGCGTAGTGGGTCGTTCCATCGAGGTCCGCGCGGACGCCCTTGCCCGTGATGCTCTCGAACTCCGCGACGGTACGGTCGCCCACGTCTCGGTCGCTCGCTCGCTCGACGATCGCCTCGCCGATGGGGTGTTCGCTCCGGGATTCGAGCCCGCGTGCGCACCTGAGCACGTCTTCTTCGGTGTTATCGCCCAGCGGGATGACGTCGGTGACGACGAGTTCGCCCTTCGTGAGTGTGCCCGTCTTGTCCATCGCGACGGTGTCGACCTCGCCCATCGCTTCGAGGTAGTTGCCGCCCTTGATCAGGACACCGTTTTTCGCGCCGCTGGTGATCCCGGAGACGACAGAGACCGGCGTCGAGATGACGAACGCACACGGACACGCGAGCACGACGAGTGTGAGTCCGTGGACGAACCACGTCTCCCACGCCCCCGTGAACGTGTACGCGAACCCGGCGAGTTCGAGCGTCGCATTCCCGTCGACGAGCAGTGGCGGCACGACAGCCGTGAGGGCGGCGAACGTTACGACGACTGGCGTGTAGTACGCGGCGAAGCGCTCGACGAACTGCTCGCGCTCGGTCTTGTTCGACTGGGCGTCTTCGACCAGCTCGATGATCCGCGAGAGCGTGTTGTCGCTGGCCGCGGACGTGACCTCGACTTCGAGATAGCCCTGCTCGTTGATCGTCCCTGCGTACACCTCGTCTCCCGACGTCTTGTCGACCGGGACGCTCTCGCCCGTGATTGGCGCCTGGTTGACGGCGCTTTCACCCTCTCGAACTTCGCCGTCCATCGGGATTTTCTCACCCGGTTTGACGACGACAACGTCGCCGACCTGCACCTCGTCGACGGGAATCGCCACTTCCTCGCCGTCGCGTTTGACCGTCGCCTCGTCGGGCGAGAGATCCATTAACTCCTGCAGGGAGTTTCGAGCCCTGTCCATCGAGTAGCGTTCGAGGAGTTCGGCGACGCTAAACAGGAACGCAAGCGTCGCTGCCTCCATGTAGAGCGCTTCGCCGAACCCGAGACTGACCAGCACCGCTCCCGCGATGGCGATACTCATCAGTAAATCGATATCGAGGTTCCGGTTGCGCAGCGAGTAGTAGCCTCCACGGACGATCTCCTGGCCGCCGACCACGACCGCGACGAGAAAGAGCAGGTCCGCCACAGACAGCGAGACAAGCGACGTGGTCAACACGCCCGCGTCGAGGCCCGTGAGAAGAAACTCGACGAATAGCCCGAGGAGGGTGAACCCGCCGCTGATCCACGTCTTGATCGCTCGCCGACTCCGCCAGATGCTCTCCGACGTAGCAACGTCACTCCGGTCGGGTGTGTCCTGGCCCGCAGTCGCCGTGACCTCGTAGCCCGCGCTCTCTATCGCCGCGGTAACGCCCTCGGCTGTCTGGCGGGACTGGTCGTAGGTGACGGCGACCGTCCCCGTCGTCGGCCGGGTCTGATAGGAGTGGATGCCGGCAGTAGACGCCAGGGCGTTTTCGACCTTGCCGGCACAGGAGGCGCAGTCCATCTCGGGGACAGTGTAGCGTCCGGTCACCTCGTCGAGACCGGATTCGACGGTGTAGCCGGCTTTTTCGACGCGGTCGACGATGGCCTCGGCGTCTGTCGTTCCCTCGTCGTAAGTCACAGTGAGCGTGCCGGTCGTGACCTGCGGGTCGACCGTGTCGATCCCGTCGAGTTGCCGGACGCTGTTCTGGACTTTCCCCGCACAGGAGGGACAGTCCATCTCGGGTACCGACAGCTGGACTGCCGAGCCCTCGCCACGGTCCGTCGCTCGTTCCCGGTCGTCGGCGACCTCATGCTCATGGTCGTGGTTGTGGTCGTGAGCATCCCGATTCTCATGTCGGGAATCGGTCTCGTTTTCGCGAGGGGGCCCGCCGTCCGGGTCGTGCATTATCAGAGGGTCGTCCCTGAACACATATTAACATCACTGCTATCGTTCGGGCATCTACTAATACTGATTAGCAAATTCCTGCGCAGATATTATTAACCCGACGGGTAGTGACTCGTACAGGCCAACAGTTCCCCCACTCGGGCGACGGAATACGTGGGCTTAAGATTCGGCACCGATAAGCCGCGATAATGGAAGACAGGACGAACAGCAGTTCAGAAGAGTGGTTCGTCCGCGAACGGGTCTCCCACGAGGTGAGGTCACTTGACCACTGACAACTCGCAGTCCGGGACGTGCGCCTTCTGTGGGCGGTTGCTCTCGGAGACGACCGGCTATCCGGGCGGTGACACATCGGTTTGTTCGAACGGCTGTCGGGATCTCCACGAGACTCTCGGCGAACCGGCGACGAATCCCGAGACAGCGGCACCGAAACCCACTCGAACCGACGTGAGGGCCACGAGCGAGACCGGTCGGTCGTCGACGGAAACCGTCTTTCTCCGGGTCGATGGGATGTACTCTACCGCCTGCGAAGAGTTTCTCGAAACGATCGGCCGAGAGTGTAATGGAGTCGTCAACGTGGCAGCGAGCTACGTCACAGAGACGGCCCGCGTCGAATACGAACCGACGGACATCTCCGAACACGAGGTCTGCGACGCGCTGACGACACTGGGCTATACCGCGACGGCTCGGGGAGCGGAGGCCGAGCCCGAACTTGCAGTCGGCCACTCCACGGGAACATCCGGCGCCGACCGCGAGATCGAAGACCTGCTCGGATTTCGGTACGCGGCTGGTATCCTCTTTTCGGCGTTTCTACTGGTCCCGTACGTCGTCCTGCTGTATCCGGCGCACATCGCATCGCTCACTGACGGAGCCGTCTTCTCGATGTTCGCCGGGATGGCCGGGCTCGGTGGTGAAGACAGTCTGTTCATATTACCGCTCTTCCTGGTTCTGACGGGCGTCGTGCTCGTGTTCACGGGGATGCCGATTCTCCGGGGTGCGTACGTCAGCCTGAAGATCCGGCGTCCCACTGTCGACCTGCTGGTGTCGCTAGCGCTGCTCGGTACGTATTGCTACAGCTCGGTCGCCGTGCTCGCCGGACGGACGAACGTCTACTACGATCTGACTGTCGTGATCGCCGCGACCGTGGTGGCAGCGACGTTCTACGAATCGGCAGTCAAGCAACGTGCGCTGGAAACGTTGACTGACCTCACCGTCTCGACCGTCACCGAGGCGAGGGTGGCCGACGAAGCAAGCCCTCCGGACGAGATGGCCGACGAGAACGGAGTGACGACCGACGTCGCGGTCGAAGACCTCGAACCCGGCGACAGCGTCCTCGTTCGGGAGGGCGAGCGAGTCCCAGTCGACGGTGTTCTGGTCGAGGACGCGTGTACTGTCGACGAGTCAGTCGTGACTGGGGAGTCGATGCCGGTTGTCAAACGCGCTGGCGACAGGCTCGTCGGGGGATCCGTCGTCACCGACGGTGCGGCGGTGATACACGCCGATGATCGTGCGACCAGTAGTATGAATCGTCTCGTCTCGACCGTGTGGGGCCTCCAGAGCGCGACGGCGGGCGTACAGCGTCGAGCGGATCGATGGGCGGCTATCACCGCACCCGTCGTCGTCGGAGTCGCGCTCCTCGCTGGAGTGGGATCGCTCGCGTTCGGGTCAGATGTCGTTACCGTCTTGCTGACCGTTCTGCTTGTTCCCGTCGTCGGCTCTCCGTGGGTACTCGGACTGTCGACGCCGCTCTCGGTCGCGACGAGTCTCGAGGAAGCACTTGACCGAGGGATCGTCGTGTTCGACGAGTCAGTGTTCGAGCGGCTTCGCGACGTCGACGTCGTGGTCTTCGATAAGACCGGGACGCTCACGACCGGGGAGATGGATATCCTTGAGGCCGAGGCCCCGGACCCGCTACTGGAAGCTGCCGGGGCGCTCGAACGACGAGCTCGCCACCCTACCGGAGCGGCCATCGCCGACGAGTTCGCTCCGGGTCCGGAACAGAACGCCGAACCGACAACCGACGGCGGGAGTCGCGATTCAGACGACGGGAGCACCGATGGGGGTACTGACAGGACCCAGGTCACAGTCGAATCGTTCACCGACCACTCGACAGGCGTCGAGGGCATCGTCGACAGAACGAGGGTTCTCGTTGGCCATCCGGAGTTGTTCGACGAGCGCGGGTGGGTCGTGCCTGACCACGTCTTCGACCGGGTCGACCGGGGTCGAAGCGCTGGGGCCGTCCCGATCGTTCTGGGCAGCGACGGTCGAGCCGAAGGAGTTGTCCTCGTGGGGGACCAGCCGCGTCGGGAGTGGGGCGACACTGTCGACCAGTTGGACGAGTTGGGGGTCGACGTCGTCGTTCTCACGGGCGACAGCGCGTCGTCGGGCGAGACGTTCGCCGAACATCCTGGCGTCGTACACGTGTTCGCCGGTGTCCCGCCGGCGGGCAAGACGGCAGCGATACGTCGGTTACAGTCCGAGCAGGTCGTGGCGATGGTCGGCGACGGGACGAACGATGCCCCCGCTCTCGCAGAGGCGGACTTCGGGATCGCGATGGGCAGCGGCACCGCAGCGGCCTCTGACGCCGCCGATATCGCCGTTTCCGACAACGATCTCTCGTCCGTCGTCACGGCGTTCACACTCGCGAACGCCGCTCGGAGGCGTCTCCTCCAGAACAGCGTCCTGGCGCTGCTTTACAACGCGATCGCTATTCCTCTGGCAGTAGTCGGGTTGCTGAACCCGCTCCTCGCGATGGGCGCGCTCGTCACGAGCGCGGTACTCGTCGCCGGAAACTCGTTCCGCGGCCTTTTGAACGGGTGAGTGTTGGCTCACCTTGCGGGCGCGCGTTCGGAATCAAGCCTCTAAAGATAGATCAGACTAAAGTATCCAGTAATGACTACCTCGGAAGACGACGAGGACCGATGGGCTGACGATACCCCGCGCGTGCGGCGGTCCCGTAAGTCGGTCCGACGACTCTCCGGCGGTCTCGTCGGACTGCTCGCGCTCTCGCAGTTGCCCGTCGTCTCGGCGCACGGAGCGACTGCAACGGGCGCGCTCTCACAGGAACTCGGTATGCTCGTCGTCGTCCTCGGGGTCGCAGTCGTTGCCGCCGGTGTGGCGGCGAAACGGACCGACCGGCTCACTCCGACGTCGGCACTCGCAGTCGTGTTTCTCGGGATCACGGTAACGGCCTTCGGTGCGATTCTCTTCGAGGGACTCTCCCCGGATCTGGAGTACAGCGCGGCCGCAATGCCGTTCCCGCGATCGTGGTACCCCGTAGTCGGTCTGTCGGTCGGGGCAACAGTCGTAGTGACGAGTTTCGTCGGCGGATGGCTTCGCTGGCCGAGTCGACCCCGCTACACGTTCCTCGGCATCCTGTTGGGGCTGTGGATCTCGTACCCGTATCTCCTCCCCGAACCGGCCAGCTACTGGCATCCGCTCGGATACGCGATCGTACTCTCGACGCCGCTGCTGGTTGGCTACGTCATCTGGACTGACGCGGGCGATATCCTCCGTGCGGTCGGTCGCGACCCGATCGCACGGTGGTTCGGTGTCGGCGTCGGTGTCCTGACGGCCCTCTTTTTCCTCTCGGTGACCGGTTACCTCTCCTTTTTCCTCGACGAAGGAGTACCCCACCAGACCAACGTGGAGATCCTGCCGGCGGTCTACCAGTTGGTGTCCTGGCCCACGCTCGAAGTCGTACTCCCGCACATCCCCTTTTTCCTGGCGCTGTCACCGGGACAGCTCATCATCGTCGGGACGCTGAGCGCGCTCATAGGGGTGAACGCGGCGCTCATCGCGCGTCAGTGGCGGGCGGAGGAACGCGCCGGCCTGACCCAGGGGACCGCCGGTAGCGCGGCGGTCGTTGGGACGTGTACCTGTGGCTGCTGTGGGCCGATCGTCGCCAAAGTCGCCGTCCTAGTGGTCGGACCGTCGGTAGCGGCACCACTGTACTGGGTGTTCGTCGACGGGGCCTCGCCGCTCAGTGCACTGTTTCTCGTCGGCAGTGTCATGCTGTTCACCGGGACGCTGCTCTATTCCGTCAACTCGGGCCGGCGAACCAACTGGATGTCGTCGGCCTCCCTGTCTGATTGAGGGCTGAGTTTCGACACCTGTTCTTTCCCTCTCGACCACTCCAGGTTCATCACTGATTCCGCGTTTCACGGTAATTCAGGACCGCCTGGACGAGTTTCGCTTCTCCTTTCTGCAAGTGCGTAGTCGCAGTGTTCGCGGCACACCCGAGTTCGCTGGCGATGTCCTCGTGTGTGACTTCCCGCGGCTGGTTGTAGTATCCCATCTCGAGTGCCGTTTCCAGAGCGGCTCGCTGTCGCTCGCTCAATCGACGCGTCCCGTCGTCGGCTTCGGACGGGAGGGTTCCGATCCGCTCGACTCGTACGTCGACACCGCCCGGCGTTTCGTCAATGGCTCGCTGTAGCGGCTCCGGCTCGCCCACGACGCGCCCAGAAGACTGATAGTCTCGATAGACGAGCGGCTTGCGAACGACGAGCCCTGCACGAGCCGTCAGCGCCATGAACGTGCTGAAAAACGGTATCGCAGCCGGACGGGCACTGATGAGAGCGTAGGTGGGACCTTCGTCGGCGTAGGCGAAGTCGACATCGTCGATACCGTCGGTCTCGCGTACTCCATCCCGAAAGACGTTGGCGTCGCCCTCGAACTCGTACAGGAGTGTTCCTTCATCGGTCGCCGCCAAGTTCCAGTCGATCACGCGCAGTTCCGCTATCGCTGACGACTCCGCGACCATCGAATACAGGGGCGGAAGCAAACTGTCGTCGAGTGTCGTCGTGACCTGTAAACGTTTCATCGCCGTTCACACACCGGTGACACCTATCCCACGTCCCGGTAAAAACCCCCTGAGTATGGTCCACAGAACCTCTACCCGGGCTCCTCACGTCGTCTCTAGTACTGATGGCACCGGATACAGTCATTCACGATGCGCTGGTGTTGACCGTCGACTCGAACAACCGGCTGTTCGAGAGCGGTACCGTTGTGATAGAAGACGGGGGGATCATAGAAGTCCGCCGCTCTCGCGACGGTGATCGAGATATCGCGGCCGACCGGATCGTCGACGGCGACGGGAAACTGGTGATGCCCGGGTTGGTCAACGCACACACGCATCTCGAACTGACCCCGCTGATCGGAGCATTCAGCGACGTCGACCTTCGTGAGTTGCTGGTCAGCATGACGGACATATACGGCAAGTTAGGGGACGGCGATCTGTCCTACCTCGCCGAAGCGGGCTACGAACTCGCCGCGCTCAACTTTCTCGTCGGAGGTATCACAACCAGCAACTCGATGGACGTCGACCCGAGCACTGGGGCTGACGTGTTCGGCGAGGCCGGACTCCGCGGATTCTTTGGGCCGGCACTCTCGGATCTCTTCTGGGATGTCCCAGTCGACGAACAGTTCGAACGAGCCCAGATGTTCATCGACGAGTACCACGACAGCTACGACGGGCGTATTCGAGCCACGATCGACCCCCACGATGACTGGTCGTGTACGCGTGAGTTGTGGGAACGAACCGCCGAACTCGCCGACCAGTACCCCGATTTGCTCGTCCACACCCACCTGCTCGAACTCGACGAGAGCAACACTATGGCCCGTTCGAACGGTGGGGACGACTCGCTAGACCTGCTCGACGACGTCGGACTGCTGAACGAGCGTCTCGTCGGCGCCCACTACCGCGTGGCCGACGACGAGGACGTGCGACGGACTGCGGAGGCCGGTGTCTCTGTCGCGCACTGTCCATCCATCTTCAGTTACTGGAATCCCGACGGCGACATGCAGTGGACGCCGGTGCCCGAACTCCGGTCCGCGGGCGTTGACGTGGGACTCGGCATCGACGACCACTACTGGCATGACTCATACAATATGTTCGGCGAAGCGCGCCAGGCTCGGCTCTCAGCCAATCTCGAACGGTCCTCGGGGCAGTATTCGTCGACGGAACTCGTCCGAATGCTCACGATCGAGGGCGCACGTGCGCTGGGCGTCGGCGACGAGATCGGAAGCCTCGAACCCGGCAAACGAGCGGACCTTATTGTCCTTGAGGTCGACAAGCCGAAGTTCACGCCACTGACAAACGTGCCCGCACACGTCGTCAACAACGCCACGCCGGCCGACGTGGAAACAGTGTTCGTCGACGGGCGACCACTCCTGTGGCGCGGGACGGTGCAAACGATGGACCCGGACCGAGTACAGGACCAGGTCGAATCGGCTGTCGAGCGGTTTCAGGAAGAAACCGCGTGGGAACTCGGTCTGGGCGGGAGCGATCCGCCGGGGTCACTGGACCTCGCCCGCGACCTCCCGAAGCGCGGGCCGACGCACCTCCTCGGTCGGCTCGCGGTGCAATCCGCGAAGGACGTGCTCTCGCTCTGAGCCAACTCACTCGGTCAGACTGGGAACTCGAATTCACAGGGGGCTCTCAGTCGGTTTGTCGCCAGAATTGGCGAAGACTTATTAAATAATTTGATTTAAATTAATATCTATAGCCAAAAATAACCCGTTTTATAGCAGTTGATTTAATATAATATCGTTGTCTATACCCAGATATGAGTTCCGCACCGCAGCCGACCGACGTCGATGCCACCCGAGAGGAACAGGCAAAAACTGACGGGCGCAACGACGGAGAGATCGTGTTACGAGCTGAAGGTATCGAGAAGATGTACGATTCCTGGTACCCGTTCGGCCGGACTGTCGAAGTACTGGACGGCGCATCGTTGGAGATCAGGGCTGGGGAGATCGTCGGGATCGTTGGCGAGAACGGGTCCGGGAAATCGACGCTGATGCAGATCCTCGTCGGCGCGCTCGAAGCAGACGCCGGCACTGTCGAGACGAGTGGGACCGTCGGCTGGTGTCCCCAGAAGCCGCGATTGTACGACCGCCTGACTGTCGAGGAGACGTTCCACATCTTCGGCGAGGCATATGACATGACCCACGAGGAGATCCGCGACGCCCGCGACCGTTTCGCCGAGACGCTCGATTTCGAGCGGATCCTCGATTACCAAGTCCGACACCTGAGCGGTGGTAACCGCCAGAAAGTCAATCTCTCCGTCGCGCTGATGCATGACCCCGACGTCCTGTTGCTCGACGAACCCTACACCGGGTTCGACTGGGACACCTACCTCGCGTTCTGGAAGTTGACCGAGCAGTTGACGGACGACGGCGTCGGCATCGGCATCATCTCCCACTTCATCAACGAGCAGGAACGGTTCGACGGCATCTACGAACTCGCTGACGGCCGACTGACTTGGGAGGTGTCCGGCGATGGCGGCGACGCATGACCGAACGCTACCGGGTAGTGGCCACCGCGTCTGGACTGGCGTCCGTGCGCACACGCTGGCGTTTTTCCGCAACCCCCTCTACCTAGTCCTGCTGGTCGTCCTGCCGCTGATCGAGATCCGGTTCGCGGGGTCGGCGCTGGAGTCACTTCCGACGGCCGCGTTCCCCGAGATGGACGCCTCACTGATGACGACCGGGCGCCTGTTCGGGGCCATCTACGCGACGGCCGTGTTCGGCGGCATCGTGGGCCTGTTCCAGCGGTTGAGTGCCGACGAGACCGACCGCCGCCTGATCGTCGCTGGATCGTCGCCGAGCAGGCTCTTTCTCACTCGAACGCTTACCGTCCTCGGTATCACGCTCGTCGTCGCGACCATCGCGACGGTCGCCCTCGTCTGGACCGAAACCGTCGCCGCTCCTGCACTCGTCTTCGCCGTCCTCGGTGGTAGCGGCGTCCTCTATGCCTTCGTCGGCCTCCTCCTCGGGTCGGTCCTGTCGAGCGAACTCGAGGGATCCCTGGCCCTCGTCTTCATCGTCGATGTCGACGTCATCCTCGCGACGGGCCTGCTCCCGACGGACCTGTTTGTGGGCGAAACGTTCCCACTCTATCACCCCTACCAGCTGCTCCAGACGGCCGTCGTCGACGGTGGACTGGCCGATGGGCACGTCCTCCCGGCGCTCGGGTACGTGCTCGTCACTGGGGTTGCGGCGACCCTTGTCTATCGACGGACTGCGAGCACAAACGGAGGTGGGGCCTGATGCGGACGAGTCACGTTCAGACCGCCATCGCGACTGGGTTGCGTGAGTACGCTCGAACGCCCGTCCTACTCGCGCTGCTGGTCGTCGCGCCCGCATATCTGGTCGGCCTGTTCGGGTACGCCGCGCCGGACACCCTGGTTCCAGTGGACGTCCCGAACAGCGGTCAGACGATGGTCCCGTTGGCGGACGTGCTCACGGTGCTGGGGGTCGTACTCGTCGCTGCGATGGTCGGCGGACTGGTGGGCCTGTTCGTCGTCCAGTCGGCGACGAATGCTGACGGTCGACTCGTTATCGCCGGCTTTGCGCCCGCATCCATCCTCCTCGCGCGGGGGACGCTCGTCGCCGCCGCAGCGACTGCGACCGTCAGCGTCTCGATGGCGGTCGCGCTGGTCGTCTTTTCCCCCGCGAACGCGCTCGGCCTGGCGGTCGCCGGGTTGCTCACGGCGCTCAGCTACGGACTGGTCGGCGTCGTCGTCGGCACGCAGGTCGACCGACTCGCGGGCGTCTGGATCCTGTTGTTCGCTCCCCTGTTGGACGTCGTCCTGTACCAGAACCCGCTGGCGGCCGAGACGAAGACGCTGGCGACCCTCCTTCCGTCCCACGCGGCAATGAGACTCGCCGTCGACGCGGGCTTCGGGAGTGGCCTCGACTGGTCACCACTAGTGCCCGCAGTCATGTACTTCGTCGGCACGGCTGTCGTCGCAACGGTACTCTACTACCGTCGTACCTGAGTCCTGGTGTGGTTCGTTTCCCCCATCGTCATCTCTCAGTGGTCTGGGCATGGACTATCGGTTCCCAGACCCGCCACGCGGCGCCGAGGAGGGGCATCACTATCCACAGCAGGAGACTCACGAGACTCACAGCGGGCCTCGCCAGCGGGGACACCGTCGACGACACCGGTGACACGACCAGTGCCAGGACGAGACTCCGGTACGCGCTGGCCGAACTGGCGGCGACGAACCACGGCAGCGACGGACTCGGAGAGCCGCCCGGGCGTGTATACGACATCCGCCGCTTCGAGAACGCGTTTGCCCCGTATGGTGATGAGATCCGTGACACCTGGCCCCAATCCCACGCCGTACAGCGTCATAGCCATTCACCGTCCGGTTGTCGTGATGCACAACGCAGTTCATGGTTTCGTTCGAACGCCACTGGCTGCTGGTCATGGACGAAATGAGAGTTCTCTGTTGTCACGTGGGTCATGAGTCGGTCATGCGGGAGAGTCGGGCGCATCAGTTGCGTCTTTCCATTCGCCGAGCCCAGCCGGGTCAAGATGGACGTGGACGTCTGAAACTGATTCGACCTCGCGGACGCGCTGGCGAAGATCTGATTCGAGATCGTGTGCTTCGACTACCGTCAGGTCTTGGTCTACTTCAGCGTGAAACTCAACCTCGACCATGTGACCGGAGTAATACGCGACGAAATCGTGAATCCCGTGAACGGCAGAGTGCTTTCGAATCTGTTGTTTGATCGCTTCCTGTTCTGATTCGGGAGGCGCACTATCAGCAAGATACCGAATATTCTCTCGGGAAATATCAACACCCTGGTGGATGACGAGCAGACTCACGATGCTACCCGCGATCGGGTCGAAGATAGGGTAGCCGACTGCCATACCCAAGACGCCCACGAGCGCTGCACCTGTTGTGTAGAGATCATTGAGGCTGTCGGCGGCAAGTGCTCGAAGGCTCGGTAACTGGAGCTCTTGATTCTTGTATTGCGTATACCAGTAACAGAGGTACATGTCTCCGAGTGCGAACAAGAGCCCGAGTACGAGCCAAATGCTGTATTCAGCGGAGACTCCAGTCAGAACCGAATGACCTGCATCGTACAACAGCTTGAGTCCAAGAAGAACGAGGACTCCACCAACGAAGAGCGCAGAGAGGGGTTCGAATCGGTTGTGTCCGTGCGGATGTGAGTCATCAGCATCGTCGTAGACAGACCGCCCCCATATCAAGACGACACCGCTTGCGAGAAGATCAGCGACGGAGTGCGCCGCGTCGGCGGTGAGTGCGAGGCTCCCGGTGAGCAGGCCGAGCACACCCTCGACACCGATTTTGAGGGCATTTAATAGAACATTGGCCCAAGAGACTTTGAGAAAGGCCATACGGGAGTCCGTCATAGTCTTTAGATACTGCTACATCTACATAAGAGACCTCATTAGTGGCGTAAAATCAACTTTTTGACTCAATCTAAATCTTCCTCGGCACCCTGAAACGGACAACCGAGATACCCTTCACACGTCTATGCCAACGTATATTGAGCCGACTAGTCTCAACTATTAGCATTCAATGAGAGATATGCAACTCCAGATGATGGCCGCCATTGTCTAGAAAATTTGACTAGCTCGCACCTTCAGACTCCAATCTTCGGGGTGGGCTGTTTTAGAGAACCCTGAGAGGGAGAATTATTTGGGACTGATTTCTTAGGCGGTCTGTCTCTCATGATCGACGTACTGTGATTCCCACTCTCGGCGGGCTTCGATCTCACGTCGTCCTCGTCGGGTGAGGGTATAGTAGTTGGTCCGGCGGTCACGTTCGCCCTTCTCAACGAGTCCCTTGTCGACGAGTGTGTCCAGGTTCGGATAGAGTCGGCCGTGGTGGATCTCTTTCTCGTAGTACTCTTCGAGTTCTTCCTTTACGGCGAGGCCGTGCGGTTCGTCTTTGCCGGCGATCGTGTACAGGAGGTCGCGCTGGAAGCCTGTCAGGTCGTACATCAGTCTACATTATGGTAGTATCTCAATGGGAATAATACTGTCGCGATAGACAGAGAGACGGTAATCTCGGCACCGCGATCACCCTCGTCAACTGGTGATTACAGAAGACTGCGAACACAGAATGCCAGAGTCCGTGATTGACCTCCGTCTCGGACACAGATGGTAAACAACAGGGCAATTTAATAGGTCTCATAGGCGTGGATATCGTCGAAATTGGTTCCCTGTTCTGGAATTTCGACACCATACTTGAATCGTTTTTCCAGTGAAAAAAGCGACAGGGATCTCTATCACAAAAAATATAGATAGCGTCACTTGTGTGGGTTGCCGGCGGGAGGGTTCACATGGCTTCTCGGAAGTCCTGGTTGACCGACGCCTACCTCGTCGGAGTAAACCTCACAGCGGCACTCGACAGCAACCAGTCGTTTTGCACAGCGCTTCGAACCCTGGACGGGCCGTTCGAACGGCTCACCGACAGTTACCCCGACTGGCATCCAGCCCCACACTCGTTCGAGGGGATGGTGCGCTTATTTCTCTACCGCGAAATCACCGGCGAGAGCTATCGGGCGCTCGGTCGGTATCCCGAACTGGCCGACGTATTCGGGTTGGAGAAAATTCCCGATGAATCAGTGCTTTCGCGGACCTGGCGCAATCGCTTCGACGAGGTGACTCGGGAGTTCATTCAGACGGCGGCACACTACGTCGTCAAGGAAATCAACGACCGAGAGCTGACCGTGCCCGAGGTGCGGCCGAAAGCGGAGATCGTAATGCCGAACCGAGACCGGAGTGCCTATTCGGCCGAACCAGACCGGGACGAGAATGTGGCCGACACTGACGAGGAATTCAGCGACGAGCAGATCAAGCAGACAACGCGGTTGGCCCGCGACCACGGATTCGACGGCTTCGACTCCGGGCGGGCGGAGAACGCAACCTACGATGATACGCAGTTTTTCGAGTTGCAGACGTTCATGGGGATGGTCGGCTGTGGGGCGCCACAGGGCGCGACTCGCTTCCAGTTCCGACGTGGCGAAGCGTACGGTCCCCACGGGGACACGCACTTGCGGGCGGTCAAACAGTTCAGGCCCGAAGCACTAATCGAGGGGTTCGACCAAGCCAGCGGTCGATTGCTGTCAGTCATCGCCGAGGAAGCATCGTTTCGCCGGCCGGTGACTGCGGCTATCGACATCACAACCATCCCCTACTACGGCGAGGTCCAAGAGATGCCGATGGTCAGTGGGGTACAGGAAGAGGACGAACGAGCGTTCAAATTCGCCACGTTGTCGATTGTCGGTGAGAACATCCCGCTGGTGCTGGCTATCGAGCCAATTCGGGAGAGCTCGGCCTGGGACGACAACCAGTCCAACCAGATCCACCGCGTCGTCCGACGGTTGGTCCGGCGAGCAAAAGAACACGTCCCCATCGAGACGATGCTGTGTGACCGGGAGTTCGACTCGATGGACGTGTACCAGACACTCTCGAACCTGGACGTGAACTATCTCATTCCCAAGCGGATCACGAGCTCTGAACGGGAGGCAATCGAGCGGATGGAGGCAGACGGTCGAGAGGTGGCGGTCGAACGGGCGTCAGTCGATGTCGATATCGGGTCACACTCGATGCGGTTCCTATACGTTCCCTCGACGAAGACGGATGGAACAGCTGTGTTCGCGACGAATCTGAACGTCGGGCCGGACGAGGCAGCGGCGTTCTGTCACCGGTACAGCCGCCGCTGGCAGATCGAAAACGAGTACAAGTCCATCAAGAACGACTTCCTGGCGAAGACTTCCTCGAAAGACTACCGTGTCAGGCTGTTCTACTTCGTGTTCGCGGTGCTACTCCACAATATCTGGCGGCTGACCGATTTTCTGTTGAAGGCTGGCGTCGACGGACCGATGGACTACGCGCCCGTGATGACTGCTGGCGAAGTCGTGGAATTAGTGTCTGCAGACCTCATACCGGCTGATTGAGGCAGTCCCAGGCTCGAACGCTTGTGATCAGTGTGAGTGGCGACGCTGTCCAACGGGCTCTCAGGCAACACATCTTCTGACGAATATAGTATAATACCATGGTTGGGCAGTGATCCAGTTTGAATCCAGGGTACTTTTCGAGCGTTCATTTCTGAATGAGTCGTAGAAATTTATCATCCTCCGAAACTGTGGAACTTCCAACCTGTCTGAAAATCATATATCGGCATATGGTTTATAAAATATTGATATTGTAGTTCTTGAGGCTCTTGGGGCTTGTATGCGGAGATTAGTTACATTTAGTTAGTGGCTCAACCGTTTACGTTTAGTCCGATAAACGTAAACAGTTTCAAGGATCTGGCCGCCGTCTGCTACAGCGATCACGATGACACCGCCGAACACCCGGGATACAGCCCTGAAAGACCTCACTGCGGGTGTCGTCGACGACACTCGAGGGATTTCCGGCCGATACCGAGGCCGTCGACCACCCGTTTCAAACGAGAAGGCCATCGATAAGTGGTTCGCAGGCGGTGAGACTCGATGACTCCTGACGAGGGGGGGACGACAAAGGCGTCAGCAGATGAAGCCGTGCACCTCCTCGACGTCCTTGAGGATTACCTCACAGACAAGGGGAAGGGACGCGAAGACGAGAGCGGCCAGTATCGACGACATGCCGAGCGTGAAGTGAATCGCTTCGTTGAGTTTCTCGCTGGTGACCGCCCGACGTCGTCGGTGGCGTTCGACGAGTTGACTGTAGACACGCTCCGGGAGTATGCCCGGTATCTCTCTCGGCAAGGCTGGTCTGAAGGGACGGTGCAGAACTACTACGCGCACATCTCCGGATTCTGTGGATGGGCTACTCGCGAGGGCTACCTCTCAGGGAATCCCGCACAACGGCGCCGTGCGAAGGAACCGCTCCCCGAGGATACGGGTCGGAGAAGTGGGGAGCAACAGGCGTGGACGGCGGAGCAGCGCAACCACCTCCTCTCTTACGTCAATGAGCAGGCGCACGAAGCGATTGACGAGATCGCAAGCGACCGCCATACCGCGCTAAAGGCGTGTCGCGATCGGGCACTCGTTTACGTGCTGTGTTTCACCGGGGTTCGAGGAGCCGAAGTACTGGCCGACGACGGCGATGACCGTAGGGGGCGAGATGGTCTTCGGTGGGCGGACGTCTCGCTTGAGGATAATAGCATCCAGGTACTTGGAAAAAGTGGAAAATGGGACGACCGACCGCTCCCCCAGCCGGCGGTTCCCGCACTTGAACGATTACAGACCGTCTCCGACCCCTCGAATGAGGACTTCCCGGTGTTTCCGACGCTTGATTATCCGACACTCGTGCAGACGTTCACGCAGGAGATGACCGACCGAGGCTTAGCTTCGGGTGAGGTCGAGGAAAGACGTCGAGAGGCCGTGAACGACGGAGAGGCAACTATCATAGAGCTTCTGTCCGAGTACGATATCGCGCCGCCGGCGTTGACAACTCACGGCGCCCGGGTAGTCCTGCGGAGACTCACGAACGGAGCCGGGATCGAACTCGACGACAAGCACGGATATCTCGCACCACACGGGGCACGTCGTGGAGTGGGCGAGGTCCTCGTTCGGGCGTACGGCCACGCTGAGGCGGCTCGCTATCTCGACAACTCCGAGGAGATCGTCCGCGAGCATTACTCGCACATCGAGGCTGGAGAGTTGGCTGACCGTGCTGAAGCCGCGTTCGCCGAACATGGGGTGGATCAACAGCGATCCTCCGGAGATGGCGCACACATACCGTCTGTGGACTCAGACCGGGAGGTGGACCCGACAGCAATGACAGAATCAGGGACACAGGTGGAAGAGGAAGAAGATACGAAGACGGGAACTGGGGCGGATACTCGATAACCGCATCATCCATGTGCAACGGTCAGTAGCAACCCACGTCTGCGCCGTCGGTAATCCCCCTGCAGACTCGGTTTGGCTCAATAGCGTTCGATTGTTTCTTCGATATACTCGTCGAGATCGTCATGCTCGAGCCCGGCTCGGAGGACCGCTTCGAGGAAGTGTTTGTGCTTCTCGATCTCCCCTTTATCCTCCATGACTCGTTGGGCATTCGCCTTCGTGTATGCCTCATTGAGTTCATCTTGGAACTCTTCAGTGAGGTACACGGCGTACTTCGAGCGAGTTCTGCGGGTACTGGTCGGGTCAGGATCAGGGCCACGAGTGCTTTCCGTAGAACTTGTCTCACTTGCAGAACCAGTAGGGTTTGAAGAACCTGTAGAACTCGTCTCACCTGTAGAACCAGCCTCACTCGTAGAACTAGTCGAACCCGTAGAACCCGTAGACCCTGGGTCGCTCGAAGAACTCGTGTTACTTGTGTCGCCTGTATTCCCTTCATCGCCGTCTCCAGCCCCGTCCTCGGTCTCCTCAGGCGGTTTTCCGACGCGGCCACTGAGTGCATTGCCGAGTGCGTCGTCGAAGTCATCGCCAGGTTGCTGATCGGCGTTTTCGGATTCAGGTTCGTCGTCGGTCATGCGAAGTAGCCCTCCACGGCGTGAGCGAGGCCGTCATATATTTCGCGGACTTCGTCGGCTTTCTGTTCACGATGGCGATTCTCCGGTTCGTAGGTGTAGATACTGTGGTTCTGAGCAAACGCCCCTTCGATGGCAACGGTCTCTGGAACGGTGAATGTGTGTTCTTCGCCGATATTCTGATGGAACCATTCGAGCCGGTCCTCACTGATGTTGTTCCGGCTCACCGCATTGACCACCGCGCCCATGATTCCGATATCTGTCTGGAACTCACGTTCGAGTTGATCGATCTCCTGAGTAAGGAGATTCATCGAGAAGGTCGCGATTGGGTCTGCACGTGAGACGAACAGGACGTTACGGGCCGCCAGGAGTGAGCCGTCTGCGAGCGGCCCCATATTTGGCGGTGAATCTAAGAGTATGTAGTCGTAGTCGTGTTCGATTCGGTCAAGGATCATCCCCAGTCGTTCCTGTGTTCGACTGAGTGACCAGAGCTCGCGTTCGAGCTGGAAGTTGCTCCCGTGTGCAGGTAACACGTCGAACTCCTCGTGTGAGACGATGAGGTCATTCACCTCGTCGAATCGGTCGATGTCGGTCATTATGTTGTAGAGAGCGCGATCCTCACTAACGTAATATTCGCGCAGGCCCAGAGTGATCGTGATGAATCCTTGCGGGTCTGCGTCGACGACGAGTACATCGTGATCTGGGTCGTCTCCTTCGGAGGAGGCGAGCGCCCCTGCGAGGTTAATTGTCGTCGTACTCTTCCCAACACCACCTTTCTGCATCGAGACTGAGAGTCGATGTGTCATATGTTCTTTCCAGTTCCTGTATAACCTATGTACTACGGGTACTGCCGGTCCTACAGGTTCTGAGATGACGTTACTCGTAGAACTGTTATAAATGTGTGGTTAACGAGTTCTTCGGGTTATACGGGTTCTACAGGATCTAATACTCGGGTGATACAGGTTCTGCAAGTTATGCAGTCGCCAATTACAATTCGGCCGGAGGTAGAACAAGTCCGCGAGCATGGGGGGCCTAATCTTCAAATCTGCTGTGAAAGGGGAACTGAGCAGCGAAGATTAACATAACTCATACGGCACGCTCCACAGAAAATTCAACCATCATCGAACACGGCGGTCGGAGTATGGACGATTCTCAAGAGACTCTTAGAGCTGGAGAGACCGAAATCGAACACTCGAAAGTAACTATTTCGCGCCCACCGGTGGCCGTCGCGGAATGGGTGAGGTACTTGTTCGTGCGTTCGGGTACATGGTTCCAGCCCGCTATCTGGATAACTCCCGGGGGAGTTCGTGCGAGAGCATTACTCTCTTATTGAGGCTGGCGGGCTGGGTGAAGTCGCCACAAAAGCGCTTGCAGAAGTGGCCTCGATATGAGTCTCACTCGACTTTTTCGCACTATGGCACAGTAAATCACAGATATAGCTTATCCGTTGAATACGCTTATTAGAGGTCTTATATGCCGCGTTTTCTATTCTATAAACTTCATTCTGATATATACTTTTGGAGCAATACATTGCGTGAGCTTTCCCAAAACGTGAGGCTAAATTACGAGGAATCGACTAGAGAGCCGAAGAGTTCCTCGGCATCCCCAGGCACATCGAAGTCGTGGAAGTGTTCTCCTTTTTCTTTGGTGAGTATATTGAGCGCGGCAGCGGCGCCATCTCCAGCGGAGATGACGGCCTGCCACTCTTCCGCTCGAACCATCGCACCCGTCGCGTAGGCGTTCTCGACGGATGTTTCCATTGTCACGTCTACGTCGACGATACCCTCGTCTGTGAGTGCACAGCCAAGACCTTCAGCGAGGTCCCGATTGGCACCCGTAGCGAGTACGAGGTACGACGACTCATGCTCTCCCTCGTTGGTCGTGATGGTGAAGCCGCTGTCTCTTGATTCAACGGCAGTGACTTTGGTTCCTTGGTGTCTGTCGACCCCGAAATCGTTGACCTGTTCGCGGAGAGTTTCGATATAATTCGACCCGTCAATTGACCCGATACCGGGGTAATTGAACAGGTGAGCCTTGTGCATCCAGGTCCCGTCGGTATCGAAGACAGTTGTTTCGAGACCGTTCTTTGCAGTGAATAGCGCTGCACTGAGGCCGGCGGGACCGCCGCCGACAATTAATACGTCTCCCATACGGACACATGCACTCACAAAGGGATAAACGTGGAGGAAGCTCCGATTACTAGGCTGATGGATCTCTGAGGACCTCAGCCAAATCTCCTGGCTCGACGACGACCTTTTCATCGGCGACGTCGTATGAATCATATGCCTGTAGAGACAGACGCAGATGTCCGAGAGATCCTCGAATACAAAACAGTCGCCGTCGTCGGCTGTTCGTCAACACCTGGTAAGGACGCCCACGAGATCCCGAAATATCTCCAAACGCAAGGCTACGAGATCATTCCAGTCAATCCCAATGCAGACGAAGTTCTTGGACGGCCTGCCTACGATTCGCTCTCCGACGTAGAGGTGGAAATCGATATCGTGGATGTGTTTCGACCAAGCCCCGAAGTCGCTGGAATCGTCGACGAAGCCATCGCCCGTGACGATGTCGAAGTTATCTGGCTCCAGCTCGGTATTCACGACGACGATGCCGTTTCCCGGGCAGAAGCGGCCGGTTTGCGTGTCATCCAGGACCGATGTATGAAGCCAGAACATCAGCGACTGGTCGCCTCGGCGTGAAACAGATATATTCCAGACTGTAGACAATAACTCTGTGATAGTACCGGCGGACACCTGCCCCGACCCACTGGTTTATCCGACACCAACGAGTATAGAATGGCATGCCTGCGACGCTTGAAATTGCGTGCGAAAACGGCGATTGTGAACTAGATATGGCCGAACTCCACTACACGTACGATATGCCCGACGACGTCACAGTCGACGATTTCCAGTGTCCCTATTGCAGCCAGTCAGATACGTTGCGAGAAATAGAACTCTGAGCCGAGGAACCTGTTCCCCCATCCGCAGATCGTAGTGAAATCAGCTCAGCGGTCAGCGAGTTTGCCCTCAATCTCGTCGTAATCGGGGAACCCCGGCCATTCCTGGGCCACCCAGGCGTATTGAATCATCCGTTCGTCGTCGATAAGGAACACAGCGGGCCGTGGCTCGCTGATGCCCGCCATCCCATCAAGGTCGTTGACGATCCCGTATTCCTCGGCGACACCGTTCTGTGGGTCACTGAACAGCCGGTAGTCCATCTCGCGCTCGTCAATGAACGTCTTGTGTTCGTACGGCGACGAAATCGAGAGCCCGACGACCGTGATGTCATAGTCGTCATCCCACGCGCGGTCGCGCAACTCGTTCCAGATGTACGTCGCGGGGAAGTCGCCGTCCATCGTGTAGAACACGAGTAGCACCGGCCCGTCGGCGGCGAGCTCCGAGAGGGCAACGTCCTCCCAGTACTCGTCGTTCACCAGCGGGCGGACGAAATCCGGAGCTTGCGCTCCTTCGTCGGGATGGTCCGATTCGTCGAGGTCAACGACTTCGAAATCGAGTTCCATCGATTATGCCTCCGCTCCGTAGGTGTTGTCGAGATACTCGACGATATTCGCACTCTCGGACATCGTCACGCCGGTGTTCTCGTCGACGATCGCCGGCACGGTGCGTTTGCCGCTGATACGCTTGACGACGTCCCGCTCGGAGTGCATCGCCTCAACGAACCGCGAGCGGTAGTCGAGGTCGTACTCGTCGAGTTTGCGAACGACGCGCTCGCAGAACGGGCAGGCTTGCAGTCGGTACAACGTGATCGATGGGTCGGTGGTGGATGGAGGTTCACTCATTGTGGGGTCAGTTGGAAGTGGGGTAGCATATGAGTAAATTGGCGGGGATCGTGCAAGTGTCGGGTCCCAACCGCGAAGGTCCGGGTCACGTTCCCTCGACGAGTCGCTCTAACTGTTCCGGCGGAACTGCACCCCGAGCGCCGTACCCATCGTAGACGAACGTCGGGACACCTGTCACACCGTTCTGTTGTGCTTCAGTAAATTGGTCCCGGAGGCGGTCGCGAAGGTGCTCGTCCGCGACCGCCGATCGGATCTCGTCTCCCTCCAGTCCGACCTCGTCTGCGAGATCGGCCAAGACGTTGACGTCGCCGATGTCTCGCCCATCGATCCATAGAGCCTCGAAGATCGCTTCGTCGAAGGCGAGCCACTGCTTGGGATACTCTTCGTTCACGTAGAACGAGGCGACTTGAGCGTTGAGCGAATCCACGTTCTCGGGCAGGTCGTCAAGTGCGAGCATCTCGTCGGCGTCGTACTCCTCTTTCAACCGGGCAACGTTCTGCCGGACTTGATCGAAGTACGAGTCGTCTTTGCCATCGTCGACCGAGTGGTCGATCTCGCCGTCAGGTCCCCGTTTTTGACTTCGGAGATCGAACGGCTGCCAGTCAATCTCGAGATCACCATCGCGTGTCTGCTGATACTCTTCCAGTGACCGGCGACCAAGGTAACAAAACGGACACACATAATCCGAATAAATCGTGATATGGCCGTCGTTTTCAACCATCATGTATCAGTACGTCCGGCTACCGGATAAGAACCCCAGTGAGCAGTAGGTTACCCCAAGCGAGGTTTTGCGGCTCATTTGCGCTCGGTAAAAGACTCTGTGACACAGATGTCCAGGGTTTGTCTCGAGAGTATAGATTGATCAGCCATTGATATTGAGATGGATATGAAACGAGTTGAATAGTCCATTGAATATGTGATTCGGGCACACAATCGGTCGCTCACCGGAACTCATTCGCTTGTCGAGACCCACTCCAGCAGTGGTTCGAGGCGGGTTCTCACCTCATCACCGTCGTCGGTGAGCGAATACTCGACACGTGGTGGGATCTCGTTGAACTGCGTCCGAGTCACAAGTCCTGCGTCTTCGAATTCAGCGAGTCGCTTCGAGATCGTTGAAGTACTCGCACTCGGAAGGTGGTCTTCGATCTCAGCGAACCGGAGTGAATCGTGCGCACCGATGATGCTGATCAGTTGCATCGCATATTTTCGACTCAATGTGGTGATGACGCCGGTCAAGGGACAATAACACGTCCCGTCGACGTCGCATGCAGGCGGTGATGACGTTGTATCTGCCATAGGTTTGTGGCCTCCAACCTACTCCATAGCTTTGGACTCTACAGTATAATTACTTCGCGTTCTAAACGAAATGCAAGATGAAACGAGACGATTCATACGACCTCGCCATTCTAGGCGGTGGTGCAGCAGCATTCGCTGCGATCACCGAGGCGAGTAATCGAGGACTCTCGACAGCGATGGTGAACACGGGCCTTCCACTTGGCGGCACCTGCGTGAACGTCGGCTGTGTCCCCAGCAAGCATCTGCTTGCGGTGGGCGACCAGGCAGCCACACCGCAGGAGAATCCGTTCGAGGCGGTCCAGTACAGCGATGGCGAACCGGCCGTCGACTGGGCGGCCGCACTCGACGGGACCGACGAGCTCGTCGAGAGATTCCGGCAGGAGAACTACGTCGATGTCGCCGACCACTTCGAGACCGACATCTACGAGGGCTACGGCCAGCTGGTCGAAGACTCGACCATCGAGATCGTCGACGGAGCCGACGAGGGCACGCGCATCACTGGGGAGAAGGCGCTCGTCGCGACTGGGAGTTCACCGTGGGCGCCACCCATCGACGGCCTCGAGGAGGTCGACTACTATACGAGTGAGACCATCCTCGAGGAGCGTGACCTCCCCGAGAGTATCGTGATGCTCGGTGGCGGTTACATCGCCCTCGAATGGGGCCAGATTCTCCACCGCGTCGGGGTCAACGTGACCATCCTCCAGCGCTCCGAGCGCGTGCTCTCGGCGATGGAAGGGCAACTCGGTCGCGAGATGCAACGTGCGTTCGAGGAGGAAGGCATCGAGGTGGTCACCGGCAACGATTTCCAGCGCGTCCACACGCCAGCATCCGATGGGGGAGCCGAAGCGATCCAGTCGGGCGTCGCCGTCGAAACAGCCGTCGACGGCACCGAGCGGACGGTCACCGGGGACGCGCTGTTCGTCGCGACCGGCGTCCAGCCCAACAGCGAAGGAATCGGGCTCGGAACTGTGGGAATCGAAACGAACGACGACGGGACAATCCACGTCGACGAGCACTTCCAAACAACCAACCCCGACGTGTACGCCGCCGGCGACGTCATCGGCGAGCCCGAACTGGAGACGGTAGCCGCTAAGGAGGGTAACCACGCCATCAAGAACGCTTTCGGCGACGAGGGCCTCAGCATCAACTACGACGCAGTCCCCGCAGTCGTCTTCACCAGCCCCGAGGTCGCAGCCGTCGGGACGACCGAACTCGAATATAGGGACGAGCACGGTACCTGTTCCTGCCGGACCGTCCAGATGGAGGACGTGCCGCGGGCGAAAGCCGTCAAGAACACGGATGGACTCGTACAGGTCGTCAAACATCACGAGACCGACGAGATCGTCGGCGTCCACATGGCCGGCCCCCGCGCCGCCGACATGATCATGGAAGCGACGTTGGCGGTGAAGTTCGGGCTGACAGTCGACGATATCATCGACACCGTTCATCCGTTCCCGACGTTCTCCGAGGCGTTCAAACACGCCTGCCAGGCGTTCCGACGGGACACGTCGACGATGAGCTGCTGTGTCGAATAAACCCCTCCACCAACATTATCCGAATTATGACCGAAGCCCAACATACAGTGATCCCCATGTGGCGACGTACCAGCAGAGAACGAACAGCGAGCACCGACACCACACGGTATCTAGGACCGACCGATGAGTAACGAATACGACTACGACCTGCTCGTCCTCGGTGGCGGGATGGCCGGCCTCCCGGTCGCTATGAAGTGCGCGTACTCCGGAATGGAGACGGCCCTCGTCGAGGAGGATCTTCTCGGCGGCACCTGTCTCAATCGTGGGTGTATCCCGACGAAGACGATGCTCCGGAGCGCAGAGATCGCCAACATCGCCCGCCGCAGCGAGGAGTTCGGTATCGACATCGACGGCGCTATTGAGGCCGATATGCACGCAATCGTCCAGCGAAAAGACGACATCGTCGAGAGCATCCGTGAGGGCGCCTACGAGAACGTCGAGAGCAACGAGAACATCGATTTCATCGAAGGCCACGGTGTTTTCGCCTCTCCTCACGAAATCCAGGTTGACAACCGGACCGTCTCGGCCGACACCATCGTTATCAATACAGGTGCCCGGCCGACGAAGCCGCAGATAGACGGCCTCGACGACGTCGACGTGCAGGACAGCACCGATCTACTGGAGCGTAACTCGGTCCCCGACTCGTTGGCCGTCATCGGTGGGGGGTACGTCGGCTGTGAGTACGCCCAGATGTACAGTCGGTTCGGGGCTGATGTCACCGTCTTCCAGCGCGGTGACCGCCTCCTCCCGGATGAAGATCCGGACGTGAGTGAAGCCATCGAGACTGCCTTCGAAGACGAAGGAATCACCGTCCAGACAGACGCGCCCGTGACGGCACTTTCGGAGACTGATTCCGGCATCCGTGTCGATGCCGATGGTGCTGATGTCATCACCGTCTCGGACGTCGCGCTCGCCGCCGGACGGACACCAAACACGGACGGTCTCCGGCTCGAAGATGTCGGCGTATCGCTTGACGAGCGGGGGTTCGTTGAGACAGGCGACAGCTTCAGCACGACTGGTGATGGTGTCTACGCCATCGGCGACGTGAGCGGGCCGCCGATGTTCACCCACTCCGCGCGCGACGACGCAGACCTGTTGTACCGCCACCTCGCGAAAGATGAGGCGATCAGCACCGAGGGCCGAACCGTTCCGTGGGCGGTGTTCACCGACCCGCAGGTCGGCCACGTCGGGCTGACCGAACAGGAAGCCCGGGACAAGGGGTACGAGGTGGGCATCGGCCGCCAGGATTTCGCCGACCAGGGCAAGCCAAAGGCACTCGGTGAGACCGAGGGATTCGTCAAACTCGTCACCGACGCAGACACCGACGAGTTACTCGGCGCGCACGTTGTCGGGGAACAAGGAGCGGAAATCGTCCACGAACTCGTCCTCGCCATCGAACTCGACGCGACGGCGGACCAGATCGCGGAGACGATGCACATCCATCCAACACTTCCGGAAAGCATCAACTCTGCTGCCGGTGGCGTTCACAAGCCATCGTAGCACGTCTCGGGTCACTGTCTGGGAACAGATCGCGAGGCATTCGGTCCCTTTCTCTCGTAACTGAGCCGTCCAACGCTCGTGCATCTTCGTTTCGAATCCGCGACAGCGTTTTAGTATGACCCCACCTGCTCTTTCCCAAGATTCGATGCTGGAACTCTATCGACTCCCTGGCTGTCCCTACTGTGCAAACGTTGAACGTACGCTGGAGGATCTCGATCTTGACTACAAATCGCATACGGTCCTCCCCTTCCGGTTCCTCCGGTTCGAAGTGAAATCGGTGAGCGGTCAGTCCGGGGTCCCGGTACTCGTCGACCCCGAGCACGGGGTCGAGGGGATGGTGGAGAGCGACGATATCGTCACCCATCTTGAGAACACATACGCCTGACGTAGTTCCAGCCGACTGTCGAGAACGGCGGTCTCCCGCACACTGTTGTCAAATAGCGTCAAAATGACCGACTCCGTCATTGCATTCGTCCTCGCCAGTATGTCAGTTGTCGCGATAGCGTGGGCCCTTCGTCGTCGCCACGTTGCCGTGACCGGGGCCGAGCTCGCGGCTACACTTCCGTGGTTCGCCGTCATCGGTGTCGCGGTTGCTATCGGACGTTCGATACCCTTGTCGGGACTGGCCGCTGGATTCGTTCGGAGCCCAACTGTGTACCTCGTGGTTGCGGCGCTGGTTGCAGGACTGTGGATGATACTCGATACCGCCGACGTGAACGATATCTCACAATGGACAGCTGTAAGCGGTGCCCTCACAGCGATCGCCGTCGGTGGAGTGAGTGTTCTCGCAACTGAGGCGCTCCACTGGCGGGTTCTCGTCTGGAACGCGGTTGCAATCGTGTTGGCGATCGGTATCACCGGACTCGTTCTGCGAACGGTTCAGGATCGATATCTATCCACCCACGGGTGGCTCAGTGGTGGGGTCCTCTTTGCACACGTTCTCGATGCAACGACCACGGGAATCGGACTCGAGCACCTCGGGACGATCGAACGGAACCCGATCTCCGCGACGATCATTCAGTTCGGAGACGGCATCGGCCCTTCCGGCGTCGTGCTCTTTCTCCTCGTGAAAATAACGGTCGCCGTGCTCGTCATAGCCGCCCTCGACATAGATAGGGGCCAGATCGGTCGAGAGACCGTCGGTCTGCTCGTCATCGCCGGTGGCGCCGGCCTCATCCCTGCGGTCCACAATCTCACTCTCTTCGCGCTTACAATCCACTAACCACAAATTCGCATTCCACTGATGCTGGGAATCACTTGAAGGTGACCTGCCGTCGTTCCGGATGCTCGAACTTGAACTCCTCCGATCGGATCATGTCCAGGGTCTCTTCGATAGACGGCCGATCGCCCCAGAACGTTCCATAATACGCGAAGCGGACAGCGCCAGTCGGGTCGAGAATGATCGTCGCGGGACGGTTGATATACTCGGCGTGGACAGCGTAAGCCATCGGGTCGACGCCGTATTTCGCGCCGACCGCCCCTGCCCGATCGAGGAGGTGTGGCCACCAGAGCTGTTCCGTATACGATTCGATGAACGAGTCCTCGGCGAACCAATACTCCGGTTCGAGCTCTCGACCGACCATCACTCGGCCGCGGTAGCGGCCGTGACATTCGATCGTCGCCACGTTGATGTCCGCCTCCTGCAATTCCTCGCGAAGCTCGATCAGTTCGTCAAACTCGCGGTGACAGACAGGACACCAGTCGGCGAACACCCAAATCAGGACCGTCCACTCGTCGTCTCCGATTGAATCCGCGAGGTCCCATGTTTGTCCGTCGGTATCCGGCAATGCGAATGACGGCGCAGCCTCACCGACTGCCAGCTGTTCGAACGTGTCCTCGTTGAGATCTCGATATGCGGCCTCCAATTCGGGCTCGGCGACTTCGCCCTTTTCGATGCGGTCGATCGAGAGTTCGGCTTGATGGCGGACGTCTTTCGAACCGTCGTTCGCGTGCCGGTCACGAAGCAAGTCCAGCGACCGGGTGGCGCCGATTTGCCCCAACGCGACGATAGCCTGGGACCGTGCCAATGCGTCCGGATCTTCGCCGACCACCCGTTTGAGCGACTCGACTTCGCTCTGGGCTCGTAGAATTCCCAGAGCCGTTGCACACACGTAGCGTACCTGTACGTCGTTGTCCTCGAGACAGACGGCGATCTCAGACGTTTTGGCGTCACCGAGCCGAACGAGGTCGCGGACGGCGAGCAGTCGGACTCGCCAATCGTCGTCATCGAGGTCTGCAATACCGTGCTCTTCGAGCGTCCGATCGACCGTGAAGCTTGTTTCATCGACAGGGTGGAATTTGTGCGCCCGGACACGGTCGAGTACCACCTCTACGGACAGTTCATCGGAGGAGTTCGCTTCGGTATCGTCCATACACCCACGAGGTGACCGGTCCAGAAAAGGATACGCAACGGCGAGACCGAGACGTCCACAGAGCAACCAGCGGAAGCCGAAATGATCATTCAGTGAACTCAGACGCCAAGCGTCTCAGCCAGCTCGTAGAACGTCTCGATGGTGAGATCGGGGTCGGGACCGAAGGGCTCCCACGGTGTTGATTTTCGATTCACCCAAGCGGCCTGCATCCCGGCGTGTTGTGCGCCAATGACGTCGAACCAACCAACAGTCACATGGGCGATTTCGTCGATCGGTGTTCCGGTGTGCGGCCGCGTGTCGATAAATCTCTGCGGCGGGTTTGAACGTCCGGAGCTTATCAGCGCTGATTGTGTCTTCGATGATATCGCCGATCCCGGCGTGGTCAGTCATCGACTCTGGCATCTCCGGATCGCCGTTCGACACGACGAAGCAGTCGTATTCACGGTCACGGAACCGCTCGATGTCATCCCGGGCGTCGGCGAACACATCGAATTCGTGGTATACAGCGAGGGTCTCATCGCGCTCCGACGTGGAGATGTCCACACCATCTACATCAAGCGCGTAGTGGAGCGCGTCCCGGTTCATTTCATAGAACGGTTGGTACGCACCGATAGCGTTGGCGACAAACGTATAATCGAGTGAGCGCGCACGCCAGAGCTTCGAGACCGGCTGCGGATCGTCGACATGGGCGGCAAGTGCTTTCTCTACGGCACCAACGTCGACAAGTGTGCTATACGAGTCGAAGGTGACCGTCGAGACCTGATCGGAATCGAATCCCATATAGTCACCTCATGGGGATCAATAGCATAACACTCCTGGAGGAGACAGTGTTGGCGCGCTCACTCATTCGAGGAGCCTGGATCGATAGCCTCCAATCGATACGCGTTCGAGATACGACTGGAGTTGGAGCTACGACGTTCGGGCCGTGCTTCTGTCGGGACCTGAGAGTTGATCCCGGTCGTGGGGTTGCTCGTAGTCGAGCCACGGCCCGATCGGTGTGAACTCTCCCTTGTAGTAGCCGTCGTCCTTGATATGGTCCATCCGCACCGTCTCTGTGAACCCTGGCGTCTGGTGGAGGTCACACAGATACGGCCAGAGATTGTCGTACTGGTGGAGATACTGTCGGTTGCATTTGAACGCCGTGTGATAGCATTCGTCGAACCGAATCAGCGTGGGGAACATGCGCACGTCGGCGAGTGTCAGCCGGTCGCCGGCGAGGTAGCGTTGGTCGGCGAGGACTTCGTCCCAGTGGTCCAGGGCATCAAAGACGTCGGTGATTGCCTCGTCGTAGGCAGCCTGTGAGTCCGCGAAGCCGGCCCGATAGATGCCGTAGTTGATCGAATCATAGATCGAATCGATGATTCGGTCGATCTCGTCGCGGGAACCCTCGGGATACAGCTCACGGCCCTCGTCGCCGTAGTCGGCGAACTCGGCGAACATCCGCATGATCTCGATGGATTCGTTGTTGACGATGGTCTCGTGCTCTCGGTCCCAGAGAACCGACACGGTCACCCAACCGGTGTACTCGGGGACGGCCGCGACGTACACGTCCCGGAGATATTCACAGCCGTTGACCGTGTCGGGAGTGCAGCCGTCTTTCTCGGGGGTGGACTCCCAGCCCTCGTCTTCACGCCACGGGTCGACGATGTCCATCGAGATGATGTCGGTCAGCCCGGCGAGTCGGCGCGTGAGCGCGGCTCCGTGTGCCAACGGACGGTTCCGTGCGATGTAGAGGTGGTAGCGACCGGCGGCCGGCTGGAATTTGCTACCCTGGGCGTCCTGAATCCAGTCACGGAACGAGGTTTCAGCCAGGTCGAACGCGCCACTCTCGTCGGTCTATGGTTCGATATCCGTCTTCCAGTCCCCGTTGACGAGCATATTCCGACCCATAATACAGTAGAGGGACTTTTCGCATACAGTCCTGCCGCCCAGTCGTGCTCATCAAGCACAACCGGTGCGTGTCGTGATTGTGAACCAGTCAGATGAATTCGGAGTTTTGCGGGCCGTTCGTAATGTGGGCCCCGAACGGCTGTGTACTGATATCATCCTGTTCGACGAGGTGATTGTCTTTCATCGAACTGGATGAGCCATAGGTAACCCCATTACCATTACGTAACTATGATTGTAATACTGATCCGCGTTTGCTCCGGTACTATCCCGGTGAAATTGGTTTTCGTGTACGTGTCCGAAGGTGCAGTCGAGTTCGAAGATGGAGAGATCAGTCTCGGCTATTCTGAGAGCGGAGTGGTGAGAGACGGCAATTCTGTCTCCGTGACTGCGACTGAAGATTCCATTCTCATCGCATTCTGTCTCGACCTCCTGCGACGATCACTGGACAAGGAACGATCGGTCGGTAGTCGCCCATGGTATTGCCGTGTCCAGGATCAGTCTCGAACAAACTACAACATGATCGGGAGTATAGTTTGAATTGAATGTGTGGGTGGCGTGCACTCTCGATGTGTTATTAAAAACGGCCACCGTCCATTCCCGGTAGATGACTGGACAATCTGTTTCGTTACCTGCTACGGCACAATCTGCCCTGCGGGACCTTCCTCCGAGCGCAAAATTGGTCGCAAAGACACTGGAGTACGAGGGACAACTCACACAGTCGCAAATCGCTGAATCGACGCTCCTCCCGCCACGTACGGTCCGATTTGCGCTGAGCGAACTCGAAGAAAACGATGTCATCGAATCCCGAATTTCGTTCATGGACGCACGAAAACGGATCTATTCGCTTTCTGTTGAGGAGCAGTGACGCTGAGGCAGGACAGCTCAAATCGATATTTCCGTCGGGCGGTCACCGATCTGTAACCGAGTGTGATGGACGTTGTCCTAGACTGATGGGTGATTCTCGAGGAGATCCAAGTACGCCGTTCATACCATGACTCTCAACGAAAATCGCGACCGAGAGAGCGGAACCGACACGACGACTCCGTTCGAAAATACCTGGGGATGGAAAGGGGGTGGTATTGCTGGCATCATCGCGACGATAGCGATGGGTGCAGCTATCAGCCTGATGGACCTATCGACGCTACAACTGGCGATCGCAGGTCTCTACGGCCAGTCCGGGAACCTGGTCAGCGGATGGATTGCGCACCTCGTGCATGGTTCACTGTTCGGTATGCTCTTCTCGTTGCTCCTGTCCGACCCCGGTCTGTACAGAATTACCGATTGGTTCTGGAAATCGACGCTCGCTGGTGTGGTGTACGGAATGATGCTCGCAATCGTTGGTGCCGGGATCATCATGCCCATCTGGTTAGGCGTCGCCGGGTTCTCCTCACCGCCATCAGTTCCAAACGTCACCGTCCCGGTCCTCATCTGGCATCTGGTGTACGGGATCGTTCTCGGCGGAGTTTTCCCGATCGTCGAAGATCTCTGACTGGAAGTTTCTGCTCAGGAAGAGCCTGTTGATCGTTGCTCTGGCTTACAGGTCGAGGTCCGATGCCGCCTCGACGTCGAACCGAGTGACTGTCGGCTCACCTGCGAGCAGTTCGGGAAGCGCAGATTCGAATTCTTCGAAGTGTTCCGTTTCGGCGTGCTTACCGAATGCCGCTTCGTCTTCGTACTGTTCGAAGAATCTGAACGTGTTCCGGTCTTCGATATCGGCCGCGACACGATACTGTTTCACGCCGGCTTCCGTGCGGGACTGCTCGGCCAGTTCCTGCATCAGTTCTGTCGCTTCCTCACGGTGCTGGGGGTCTATCGGGAACGTCGCATGGATAACGATCATCGCGTGTCAGTAAGCGACCCGGCAGCGCAAAACGTTTCGCCAGTAGTGTGCTCACCGTGCCCGATGGCGAACTGATCGACAACTCGATAGTTGAGTGCCGGTGCTCTTCTCTTCAAAATCTCAGTAAAGGGGAAAACGACGGACGTGACGTCCGGGCGGTTCAGATCAGAACGTGATGATCTCGTAGTCGTCGTCGACGAGCGAGCGGATGCTCGGGTGCCCGTCGTGGTCGTCGAGGGTTACGACACCGGCGTCAGCGACTGCGTCTTCGACACCGAAGGCGCCGGCACAGAAGTCACAGACCGACGTGTCGTTGCGCACTGCCTGATAGAGTTCGTGGTAGTCACTGTCCTCGTCTTCGAGTTCCGGGATCCACTGCGTCCCGGCGCCGTCGAAGATGAGTTCGACTTCGTCGCCGTCCGTCTCGGCGAACTCCTTGGCCGTCTCCAGTCCGTTGACGAGGCGACCTGTGTCCGCGTGCGATTCCGTTCCGGCGAGGATTACGACTGCTGCTTTCGTCATTGCAATTCCGGGTAAGGGCGACACCCACTAAAGCCCGCGCGAACGGTTCAGTAAGGGAGTTACGCAGGTGTTATCGGATACTCAGTGATGGTGGTTGTGTCCACCATCTCCGCGGCTGAACTGCCCGGAGAAGGCACGCTGGACGACTTCGGGAAGGGCCGGGTGGATGTGGACCGATTCTCTGATATCCTGGACGGTGCCGGACCCGGATTTCATCGCCACGACGACCTCCTGGACGAGCGTCGAGGCGTCGGGACCGACGATGTGACAACCGAGGATCTCACCGTCCAGGTCGATGATCACCTTCACGAACCCCTCGGCTTTCATCGCGTCGCCGCGGGCAGTGTCCTCGTAACGGTAGGTGTTGGTTGCGTAGTCCCGGCCCGATTCGCGAAGGTCCTGTTCGAGCACGCCGACGCCGGCGACTTCCGGCGAGGCGAACACGGCGAAGGGCATCGCAGTATAGTCCACGGGCTGGGGATTGTCGCCGAAGATGTTCCTGGCCGCCGCCCGGGCTTCGTGGTTGGCGCTATGTTTCAGGAGGTACTCACCGACGATATCGCCCAGCGCCCAGATCCCGTCGGCGTCGGTCTGGAGGTACTCGTTCGTCTCGACGAACCCTCGATCGTCGGTTGCGACGCCCGTCGCGTCGAGATTCAGCGTGTCGGAGTTGGGCACCCTACCCGCGGCGACGAGCAGTTCGTCACCCGTTACCGTCACAGGCTCACCATCATCCACGATACCACCGTCGTCGCCGTACTCGTACGGCATCGCTTCGACCGTGATACCGTCGTCGCCGCCGGTTACCGACGTCGCGGCGTGGCCGGTGTGGACGGTGAACCGGTCGGCGTAGCGCTCGGTGAACGCTTCGGCCACTTCCTCGTCGGCTTCGGGAAGCAGATTCGGGCGCCGACCGATGATCGTGACGTCGCTGCCGAACGTCCCGAAGAAGTGGCCAAGTTCAGCCGCGATGTACCCGCCACCGACGATGACGAGGTGGTCGGGGGGCGTTTCGAGCTGGAGTGCCTCGGTGCTCGTGAGATAGTCCACGTCGTCGATGCCGTCGATTTCGGGAATCCCAGGACGGGTCCCGGCGGCGATGAGGACGGTCTCCGCCTGCAGGCGAGCGCCGTCGTCAGCCCCGCCCGAGACTTCGATGGTCCGCTCGTCGACGAATCTGGCTTCGCCGTCGAACAGTTCGTGCTGCGATGACGAGGTCAGGCCCCGTCGGATCGACTCCGAGTCTTCCTGCACTTCCTCGTTGACGTTCCGAACGATACTCGAAAAGTCGAACCCGTCGACGGTCGCGTCGATATCGAACTCCCCGGCGCGTTCGACCGTCTCGAGGACGTCCGCGTGATACAGCAGGTGCTTCGACGGGATACAACCCCGGTTGAGACAGGTCCCGCCGAGCGGCCCTTTTTCGACGACGGCGACCGACTGTCCCTGATTGGTCGCGACGTTCGCAACGTCGAGTCCGGAACCTGACCCGATGACGAGGAAATCGAATTCTTCCATACCATCGTAAAGGGCCTGGAGCACTATGAAGATCAAGTAACGGGTCCGTAAGCCACTCCTGGGAGTGAGGGCGTCGGCTCCGTCCAGTCGTCCCAACAATCGCGCAAGGGTCTTCTCCGGATCGGAGCACCGTGACCGGTTGTTTCGCTCAGTTCTGTGAGTCAGCTGTCGAGGGATGCGGTCTCGCCGTCCGCTGCAAGGTCGTCGAGCGTCGCGAGCAACTCGTCGATACTGGGGCGGTCGAAGGTCGAGTTACTGCTGTATGTGTAGACGACTTCGGGACTGCCCGCGTCGCTATCCCGGTCGAGGACTACGATCTGTGGCATCCGACCCAGGAAGTCCGACACGTCTCCGAGCAGGCCGAAGCGGACGGGCTGGCCATAGGCGTCGCCGACAGAGGCATCGGGGTCCGCGAGTAACGGGTACGGCAGGTCGTACTCCGCCTGCCACTGCTCGACGCGATCCAGCGGCTCCGGTACGACGGAGACCGGTTCCGCGCCGCGCGCTCTGAACGCCTCGACCCGGTCCGCGACTGCCTGCACCTGGTCCCGACAGTTCGTGCAGTAGTGGTCTCGCTGGAAGAACAGGACCACGAATCGGGTGTCCGGTGAGAGGTCAGCGATCGAAAGGGGGTCCGGCCCCGCGGCCGCGTTCGGCAGCGAAAACTCCAGGGCGGTCGTGTCCATTATCACTGTTATCGGCCTCCAGGCTCTTGGCTGCTGCCCTCGCGGTCGGTAGACCGGACGACTGTCCGTCTCAGTCGAACCGCTCGACCACGTCGGACCTGGCCTCGTGGATGACCCGCTGTTCGGCGCGGCGCATCGCGCGGATCGCCTCGTCAGTGTAGTCGAGCGAGACGGCCGGCAGCCGCCCGGCCAGCGGACCCGAAAGCACGTCGGCCGGGTCGATACGCACTTCGAATGCGAACGTGTCGCGGTGGCGCCGTAGCGGGCCGGTGAACGGGACGACCGTCTCCACCAGCGAGTGTGCGTTCTCCTCGTCGAACGCGCCCCGAACGGCCGGCCAGAACTCGTCTTCCGGCCGCTCGACGACGGGCGCGACGCCGTCACCGAGTCGCTGGAGCCGACCGAGGACGTCCTCGACGACGGCGCGGCGCCGCTCGGACGGCAGGTCAGGGTCGAGCGCCTGCACCACGCTATCGTGTTCGAGCAATTCGGTCTCGAACGCCTCGACGGGGCGGTCGCTCTCGACGGCGGCCAGGACGACGTGGAACTGCTCGACCGAGCGCCGGCGATACGCCTCCAGTTCCGGTTCGACGACGCGCCGCTCGAGCGTTTCAGTGTGGCGCCGAAGCTGGTCGACGACCGCGCCACCGGGGCCGAGCCCTGTCCCCCGGAGCGCTCGCCCGACGCTGAACTCCTGGCGGGTCGCCTCGACCGTCCGGTCGACGAACGTCTCGAACCCATCGACCGCCGCCGCCCGTGTCATCTGTGGGGTAGTCAGGAGCGGGCGGTATTGAACCTTATCGACAGGTCTACCCGCTCCGCGGCCACAGTGGCACCCATGTCGACCCCGTCGGTCCACTCGCGACTCGTGGACCAGCTGCCGCGGCTGTGGGCGCTGTGGGCGGCGAGTCGCCCGAGCCAGGTCGCCCTGGTCGTCCTCGTCTACCTGCTTGGGATCGGGATGTCGACCGCAGGCCCACCGCTGGTCGCCGGGCCTGCGACCGCGGCAACGCCGTCCGACGTCGCCGCTCCGGGGTTCGCGTCGCGTGTCCTCGTCGGCGCGGTCGCGTTGTTGCCGGTCACGGTGACGATCCACTACGCGAACGAGTACGCGGACGCGGACACGGACGCACTGACCGACCGCACGCCGTTCTCGGGCGGGAGCGGGGCACTCGCGCGCACCGGACTGCCGCGGTCGTTCCTCCGGCGGGCAACCGTCGCCGCCCTTTCGGTCTCAGTCGCCGCGATAGCGGTCGCCACCGTGACAGACGCGGTCACACCCGCAGCGGTGGGGTTGCTCGTCGTGACGTTGTTCGTCGGGCTAGCGTACTCGCTATCGCCCGTGGCACTGGTCAGGCGTGGTGCTGGAGAAATTGTCAACTCGGCGTTAGGCGGCGTCGCACTCCCGGTATATGGAGTCGTGGTCGTGGCGACGCCCACCGTCGCTACTGCCCTGGCGACTGTCCCGTTTGCGGCGGTAGTCGGCTGCAACCTCCTGGCGACCCACTGGCCCGACCGGTGTGCCGACGAGCGAGTCGGAAAGCGGACGCTGGCTGTCCGGTGGTCGCCCGGGCGGATCCGGTGTGCGTACGTCGTGCTCGCCGGGGTCGCCGCGCTGACCACCGCGGCGCTGTGGGTCGGTGGCGTCCTGCCGACGCTCGTCGTCGTGGCGCACCTCTTGGCGCTCCCCTTTCTCGTCTGGGGTCGAGCCACACTCACGCGACAGCGGAGCCCCCTCCCGTCGGTGCTGGCGATGGTCGTGCTCGCACTCGCTACAACGGTCGCTTGGTGGAGCGTCGGGGTCGGTCTTTGAACAAACCCAGACTCACGGCGCGTAGAACGCGTCTCGTCCGTGTGCATCTTGCCAGGCGAACGCGAACAGTCGCCGAGCAGGCACCCGTTCGAGTTTGCGTCCGTCGGCGCTCTCGCCCGTCGCACCGTCCCACATCGTCCCGTCAGCGTGGATCGAATCGTCCCGTCTCTCGAACGTGAACCCGGGGTTCTCGAACGCGTCGACACTATCGTCCGTCGCGATGACTACGATGGACTGGTCGCCGACGGAATCAGTGATTATCCCACCAGCGGCTTCGATTCGCGGTACCGGGTATCCGACAGCCTCGTCGCCGATCTCAACGCCGAGGACGACCGTCTTCGCGTCAAGATCATCTCGGTCCCAGGAGCGTCGCTCCCCTTCGCCCCGCATCCCGTAGAGTCCGAACTCGCTGCTTCCGGCGTATCGCTCGTACGGTTCCATATCGTAGATCTCACGCGAAGACTGGGTTGTCCCGTCGCCGCGGACAGGTTGCAGGACGACCCCCTCAGGATGGTCGGTGGTGAACCGTTCCCAGGAAACCATCGGAGCAGAGAGCATCGAAAGACGTGTTCCCTCCAGATCTCCGGCAATGGCCGTCCCGGTCGTCTGTTTCCACTCACTGTCGGTCTCACGGTCGTACATGACCAGTGCATCGTCGGCGAGTTTGCCTGACATCCCGAACGTCAGTGTCTGACCGTTTACTGTGCGGTCGTAGACGCCTGCGCTCCAGCAGATCGGACACCACGTCACGGCGATAGGATGTTCGTCGACGTCGTCGTTGACTACTTCGTGGTAACTGAGAATTCGGATGGGATATGCACGCGGTGGGTCGCCGTCGACGACGATCACCTCGTCGTCTGGATCACCGAAATACGCCGTGCCGAACTCGGGGGCGTCGATGCTCGGGATCGCATCTCGTGGCAGCACGTCCTGAACGTTCACAGCAATATATTCGACCGAACGAGGATAGGGGTTTGGCGAAATTGCATCGTTCGTGCGCCGACCGGACCACCGAGGCCCGAAAGTTATCCGACCGGTCTCCGTACGGGGGGCTAATGCCGTTCGAACCGGACCGCGTCTCGACGGTTACGTTTGATTCGTACAGTACACTCGTCGACGTGGATGCAGCCGAGGCCGCGCTCGCCGACCGCGTTCCGGAGCCCGAACCGGTCTCGAAGCTCTGGCGAGCCCGGTCGCTGGAATACACTTTCGTCGCCAACCAGATCGACGCCTACAAACCGTTCTACGAGGTGAATCGCGACGCCCTGCAGTACGCGCTCGACGTCCACGACGTCGATATAACGACGACGGAACGCGACGAGATACTCGCAGTATACCACGAGCTGGACGTCTTCGATGACGTTCGGGACGGGGTCGGGCGCCTCGTCGACGCCGGATACGATTGCTACGTCGTCTCGAACGGCAATCCCGAGATGCTGGCGTCGATGGTCGACCACGCCGGTATCGAGGACCTGATCAGCGAGACGATCAGCGCTGACGCGGTCGAGACGTTCAAACCAGCTGCGGAACTCTATCGCCACGCTGCCGTCCGAACCGAAACGCCGGTCGAGAAGATCGCACACGTGACCGCTGGCTGGTTCGACGTGATGGGGGCACAACACGCGGGGATGCAGGGCGTCTGGGTCAATCGGACCGACGGACCGTGGGAACCGTTCGACGGCGAGCCCGACCTCACGATCCACGCTCTCGACGACCTCGCCGAGACCATGGACGCGTGACTCCCGACAGATGACACGGACGGAGACGGAAGCGGTGACGCAGACAGCGAACGGGACTATCTACGACTGGTGGAGTCGTCATCCACGGGCGCTCGATATTCTTTATCAACTGGCGTTTCTCGGTCGCGAGCCGGTCTTCCGGCAGCGCGCGATGGAGGCACTCGACCTCGGGGCGGGCGAGGTCGTCCTTGAGATGGGCTGTGGCAACGGCAACAGTTTCCCGGCGTTGCGAGCGAGCGTCGGTTCGAGCGGATCGGTACTGGGTCTCGACGTAAGCAGTGGTATGACCGGGGCTGCTCGGGAACGAGTCCGTGACGCGGCGTGGGAGAACGTACACGTGGTCCGTGGAGACGCGCGCCGGCTTCCGGTGACCGACCGAACGGTCGACGCGGCGTACGCGTCGATGTCTCTCAGCGCTGTTTCCGACCCGAAAGGCGCCGTCGAAGCGATACACGACACGCTTCGACCCGGCGGCCGGTTCGTCCTGCTCGACGCGCAACCGTTTCGGGAGTGGCCGTGGCAGTTGCTCAATCCCTGTATTCTCCCGGTTGCCCGACGGGCGACCGAGTGGGTGCCCGAGGTCGATCTTCCGGACACGCTCCGACAACTGTTCGCAGAAGTCTCCGTCTCGACGTTCAACGGCGGTTCGATCTTCGTCGCGGTCGCCCGGAAGACAACCGAGTAGCGATCCGCACTGCGATCGAATTCATTGCGTTCAGGACGTCTTCGTCGCGACGATGGAGACGTAGCCGATCCGGCCTGCCTCGATCGCAGCTTCCAGGTCCTGGACGCCTTCACGGAGGTCACCGCCCCGTTCACCCAGGGCACCGGTCAACCGCTCGTAGTCGACGGCCTCACGGATCCGGTCTCGCATTTCGAGCAGGTCGTCCGCGTGTGTTTCCGTCTCCTGGACCTCGAACCCGGCGCGTTCGACCGCGTGACGTATCTGTCGCGGTTCGCGCTGGCCGTCGAGACAGACCAGTCGGTCGACCGGAGCGGGGAGTGTCGGCGGTTCCCCCGTGACCGTGACGTCTGAGAGGCCGAGACGGCCACCGTCTCCGAGCACGCGAGCGACGTCACCGAGGGTCCGTTCGAGGTCCGGCGAGAGACAGAGCACGCACTCGCCGAGCGCTACGTCGAACGATCCGTCCCGGAACGGAAGCGCCGTCATGTCCCCGACGACGGCCTCGGCCGCGTCCGGGTCCCGGTCGAGTCCGACCGGACGAGCCCCTCGTTCCCGGGCGAGTTGGAGCGCCTCGCCGCGTCCGCATCCGACGTCGAGCACGGCGGTACCGTCCCCGACCGCAGTCCGATCGAGAAGCTCCTCGGTTGCGGCTCTGCCGCCGGGATGCAGTGGTCCGTCGACGAGAGCGTCGAGCGCCCGCCAGGGGTCACTGACGAGTACGTTGAGCGGGTGAGACACGATTCAGCCCTCGTAATCCGGTTTCCCGCCGTCGGTCGTCGGGGTCGCCGTCGAGTCCGCAGACGCTGACTCCCCGGTGGCGTCGCGCCCGCCCCATTCGTGCCTGTTCCGTAACGCGTACTGACCCTCCTCGTCGGTCATGTTGTACGCACAGAAGGGGACGAGATCCCCGTCGGGGGTCGGGACCGAGATACAGCAGTTGTCAAGTCGGTTCACGTCCGCCGCGTCGGCGTCCATGAACCCGGTGAGCGTCACTGGAAGCACGTCGCCGTCGCCTGGAACGTTGAAGCCACAGCATCCGCTCGCTATTTCGACGGTCTCGTGGCCGACGGGTGTGCCCGCCAGCAGTTCCATCCAGTCGGCCTCGTCGACGAGACCCGAGAGCGTCTCCCAGTTGTCGAGATCGAGCAATCCCGTCAACGGGAAGACACCGCCTTCCCCGTTGGGCATGACGGCCGTACTCATCTGGCAGTACGACGAACAACAGGGGACCGGCAGGAAGTCGCGGGGTTCGATCGCCTCGATCTGTGCTGCCAGTTTGCGAGCCGCCTCGTCGAGGGAGAACCGCCCGTCGTGTTTCTCGTACCGACCGAAGTGGGCCACTGGCTGGAAGTTGATCGACTGGACCACGTCGAGGTTGTCCAGCGCGAACCGGACGACGTCGCCCATCTCGTCGTCGTTGACCCCTGGAACGACCGTCGGGACCAGAATGACGGGAAGGTCGGCCCGTCGACAGGCGTCCAGTGCCTCTCGTTTGACGTCGAGGAGATCGACTTCACGGATCGCTTCGTACGTTTCGCTCGTGACGCCATCGAACTGTAGATAGACAGCGGTCACGCCGGCGTCGACGAGGCGTTCGGCGTATTCGTCCTGGCGAGCCAGATTGATGCCTTTCGTATTCACCTCTACGTGTTCGAACCCCATGTCCCGTGCCTGTTCGACGAGTTCGGGGAGTTCGTCGTGGACGGTCGGCTCACCGCCCGAGAACTGGATCGGTCTGGTCCCACCCTCGGTCTTGACAGTGTCGAGGAGGTCGACGACCTCGTCGAACGGAAGCTGCTTGCCACCAGGACCCGAACTGGCGAAGCAGTACGAACACGAGAGGTTGCAGTCCTGCGTGATCTCGACGACGGCGAGGCAGGCGTGGTCGCCGTCGACAGTCAGGTCTTCACTGGCTGTCCCCTGGTTCGCGGGGCCGAAGTCGGCAGCCCACTCCCAGTGGTCGAGCGACTCCCAGATCTTCCGACTCGAAGTGCCGTGCTGTGGACACGACCGCTTCAGGTAGACGGCATCACCGCCTGTCTCGTACGTTCCTGGGACACGTTCGAGGCACGTCGGACACAGACTCGTCGTCGTCCCGAGGCGTGTGCTCTCTTGACTCATATCGGTGAGAGGGCCATGGACCATCTAAAAGTAGGAGTTACCCGCGGGAAACCCGGTCGCCGACACACATTCCAAATCTGATCTGTCCCACTCGCTGGTCACTGGGACTCCCGCTCGCTGGCCGTCAGGACTATCAACAGCGGGACCGCACGTCCGGTCGTGAACGTCCGCCGAGTCGTTCCACGGGACGCGATTCCGAGCGTCGACGAGCCGACCTTCACTGACCGGTACCCGGGGTCGCCCGAGGACTCGGTCGTCGTGGTTGACGCGGCGGAGCGGCCGCGAGCGTATCCCGTCCAGTATCTCCACTATCACGAGATCGTCAACGACGTCGTCGGCGGGGATCCGGTCGCGGTGACGTGGTGCCCGCTGTGTGGAAGTGCAGTCGTCTACGACCGACGGCACGGCGGTCGGACCCTGGAGTTCGGCGTCTCCGGCAAGCTCGCGGATGACGACCTCGTGATGTACGACCGCGAGACGGAAAGCGAGTGGAAACAATCGAACGGAGTCTGTATCGCCGGACGATTCGAGGGTGAGTCGCTCTCGGTTCGTCCGACAGCGGTGGTCTCCTGGTCTCAGTTCCGAAAATCGTATCCCGATGGCGTCGTCCTCCAGCGACCGGGTGGCGAGAGCGAAGCGGCGAGCGACGACGGCACGCCGGCGCCGATCGATTACGAGCGGTCACCCTACGACGACTACTTCGATAGCGACGGGTTCGGCCTCGACGCACACCGCGGTGAGGGCTCACGGGAGTGGCACAGAGACGATATCACGCCCAAGACAGTAGTGCTCGGCGTGGAATTCGGCGAGGACGCGCTTGGCTTTCCCCTCCCCCGCGTTCGAGACGCCGGTGGCGTCGTTCGGACGACAGTGGGCGACCGAGACGTGATCGTGTTCGCGACTGACGAGAGTGGCATCCACGCGTTCGAGGACCCCGGACATTCCTTCGAACGAACCGGGGACGGGTTCGTCGCCGATGGGACGGTCTGGGGCCCTGCCACGGGCCGCTCGGCGGACGACAGGCAACTACATCGCTTGCCCGCACGCCGTCTGTTCGCGTTCGCCTGGCAGGACGATCACGGGTCCGGCGCGTTCTACTCCACGCGGTAACGCTCCTGTGGATTCGCGGCTCCGGTCGTGCGCCCGCCACGCGACGTGCCGAAAGCGTTGTGTGACCTACGCCCGAACCTTCGTTATCATATGCGTACGGCCGAGGAACTCGCAGATCTCTCCTACGAGTTGCTCGCAGCTATCAAGCGCGGCGAGCCGAGCGAGACGTATCTATCGAGGATCGCTGGGTTGGCAGAATCTACTCTGGCCATGCTTCGTGAAGACGAGAGTGCCGCTACTGCGTTCTGGGTCAACCTGTACAACGCTGCCGTTCAGCATACACTGGAACGGGATCCATCCGTCTACGAGAACAGGCGGAAATTTTTCGGCGACGAACGGATCTCTGTCGCCGGGACCCGGCTCAGTCTCGACGAGATCGAACACGGGATTCTACGGTCGTCGAAGTGGAAATACGGGCTGGGATACGTCCCGAGGCCCTTTCCGAACGACTTCGAGCGAGCGCATCGTCTCTCCGAAGTCGACCCTCGTATCCACTTCGCGCTGAACTGCGGTGCCGAGAGCTGTCCACCGATCGTCGCGTATACCGCTCGCGATCTCGACCGAGAACTGGATCTGAGCACTCGGTCGTTCCTCGAGCAGTCCATCCGCTACGACCGAGACGCTGGAGAAGTTACAGTGACTCGGCTCTTTCTGTACTACCGCGGCGATTTCGGCGGGAGACGTGGGATCTATTCGTTCCTCGAAACGTACGACGTGATCGACGAGGAAGATCGTCCACGTGTCCGGTACGACCAGTACGACTGGACGCGTCACGAGAAGATGTTCCGAGAAACACGGTCCTGAGACCTGGGTGTTACCTCCGCGAGGAATGTGTCTCCCTTGCACAGGCGCTCAACCGTTAACATATCTTAACCCCAATCTTCCTTTATGACGTTCTCGACGCGTCGACGATTCCTGTCTGCCGTAGCGGTGGCCGCTGTGAGCGGGTGTGTCAGTCGCGGCAGTGTGAGTGACTCTCCAGCGAGTTCCCTGGAGGGAGGAGCGGACAGTACTGATCGAGCTGGGGGATCGGACACTGTTCCGACCATCGACGATCGACTCCCGTTACCGATGAACCCTGCCGCGCTCAGAGACAACGCGATGTCGGGTGGCCCATCGAAAGACGGCATCGCGTCCATCGACGAACCGAAGTTTCTCGCTCCTGACGAGGTCGATTACCTCGCACCGGGTGACCCGGTGTTCGGTGTCGCCAGGGACGGCATCGCGAAGGCCTATCCCCAGAAAATCCTGTCCCGCCACGAGATCGTCAACGACGAACTCGCAGGCACAAACGTCGCAGTCACCTACTGTCCTCTCACAGGAACCGTACAGGGATTCGAGCGCGGAGAGACGACGTTCGGCGTCTCGGGGCGCCTGATCAACAACAACCTCGTTATGTACGACCGGGCGAGTGAGACGTGGTGGCCACAGATACTCGCCACTTCGATACCCGGGCCATGGAACGGGGATCCCTCGATACGGTCCCTTCGCGAGTTCCGTCTGATCTGGACGACGTGGGAACAGTGGCGGGCCCATAATCCAGAAACGAAGGTACTCTCGACCGCTACCGGATATGCTAGCAATTACGGGACTGACCCATATGGCTCGTACAACCCTCGTGGCGGCTACTATTCGAGCGAGAACCTGCTGTTTCCGGCGCTCAACAGTACCGATCGGTACGAAAAGAAGCGAGTGGTGATGGGAGCACGGACGCCGGAGGGTGCGGTCGCGTTCCTCAAAGACTCGCTACGGAACCAGAAGCTGATGACCGGAGAGGTCGGGGACCAACCAGTGTTGGCCGTGTACGACTCACGGCTCGACACGGGGTACGTGTACCGGAATCCGGAACGAACCGGCTACGAATTCGACGATGACGCCGTCGTCGGACCGGACGGAACCGCACACACACCCGACTCGCTTCCGCTCACTCGGATCCACACGTTCGACGCGATGTGGTTCGCCTGGGGCGGATACTACCCTGAGACCAACGTGTATGAATAATCGATCGTTGACTCACAGTTCGAAGAGAATCGTGACGAAGACGCGGGATGCAACAGCGCTGACGCTGCGTCGACGTGATGCCCTGCTCGTGGTCGGGTTCGTTACCGTGGCGTATTTTCTGGTGTATCTCCGGGCACTCGGCCACCTCGCACCGGGACTCGGCGGCTATTCGATAACTGTCGTCAGTGACCCGCTCGGAAAGTTCCTCCAGCCGGCGCTCGGTCCGTTCTCGTATACTCCACTCGCCCGAATCCAGCTCGGTCCGGTCACCTACCTCTTTTCGTTCAATTCCGTCATCGGTCTCGGACTTTCGGTGCTGGTCGGGTTGAACCTCGGACTCACGTATCTCGCCTGGAGACAACCCAAGGCCTGTGGAATCGGTCAGTCCTCTACGGGTATCCTCGCGAGCATCCCGGCTGTTCTCTCGGGCACCGCGTGCTGTGGACCAGTCGTACTGATCGTCCTCGGCATTCAGGCTTCGAGTGCCCTGTTGACGACGTTCCAGTTCCTGTTACCCCTCTCGGCGTTCATGCTCGTCGGGAGTCTCGTCCTGGTGAGTCGGCAGATCAATCCTCAATAGACCGTAAGTCTTCGGTATCGCGATCGATGCCATCCGAGATCCACAGATTCACTCTGGTGACCGGTCGAGAGACTGCGCGTATTCGAGGGGGAGAATCGCATATGCTATCGCGTTTCGAACCAGCGCATCGGTGGTCGTGTACTCGTCGGTGCCGTGGGCGGTCTGTGTACCAAAGCCGAACTCGACGGTCGGCGTGCCGTCGTGCCTGAGCACCTTCGCGTCGCCACCGCCAGTCGCACTCCGCCGGAAGATGGAGTCGTCGACGACCGACTCGGCAGCGCTCGCGCTGGCCGCGACTACTGGACTGTCGAGCGGTTCGTAGGACCCTCGTGTCCAAGAGACGTCAGATATCTCGATACCCTCCAGCCCGGCGAGACAGCTCCGGATCGAGGTCAGCGGGTCGCGCGTGTCGACGCCCGCCGTCAGTCGGATGTCGATCCGGGCACACGCGGAGGCCGGGACGGTGTTGATCGCCGTCCCGCCCTCGATTATACCCAGGTTGATCGTCGGATAGCGGTAGAGACGTCGAGTCGCCTCGGCGCCGGCCTCGGGTTCGTAGAACGCGATCGATTCCTCGATGATCTCGTCCATCGCGTCGTCGATGGGCAGTTCGCGCTCGCCGAACTCCGTTCGGAGTTGCTCGACGGCGGTCGTGAGTCGGTCGATGGCGTTCTCGCCGATCATCGGCCGCGACCCGTGGGCGGCCGTCCCCGACGCTTCGAGAGTCAGCCAGATGTTCCCGCGGTCCGCGACAGAGACGGAGTATCTGCCCGCCCGTGAGGTCGTCTCGCCGACGATGCAGGCGTCGGGGTTGAACGCTTCAGTCTCCATAAGCGTCGTCAGGCCGGCGTCACCGCCGGTCTCCTCGTCGCTAACGAACGCGAACTGCAACTCGGCTGGCGGGGTGGTGTCGGTCCGGTCGTAGGCAAGGGCGACCTGGAGCATGGCGGCGACGGCGCCTTTCATGTCTGTCGTCCCGCGCCCGTAAATGCGGTCGCCGACCCGTTCGCCCAGCGGGTCGTACGACCAGTCGCTCTCGTCAAACCGGACGGTGTCGAGGTGCCCGTTGAAACACAGCGTCCGTTCGCTCTCGCCGGAGAGCGTCGCGAGCAGGTTCGGCTTCTCCGGGTCGACGGCGATACGTTCGGTCTCCAGATCGGTGTCGTCAAGGAGCGATTCGAGCCACGCGACTACCTTGGTCGTCCCGCCGGGCGGGTTCTGCGTCTCGAAACCCACCAGCCGTTCGGTGAACCCATATAACTCCTCGCGGTTGGTCGTTAGGTACTCGTCGACGGCGCCGGGAAGTTGTGACGTGTCCATGAATCGACACCCGTTCAGTTCGACTCCCGGACCCACTCTTCGAGAGTGAACTCCTCGTAATCGACCGCGTTGACGAGATTCCAGTCGTCCGGATCCCACTCGGGAAAATAGATGTCGCCCTCGTACTCCCCAGGAATCCGGCTCAGCACCATGCGGTCGACGTATGGCTGGAAGAGCGCGTAGATGCCACCGCCGCCGATGACGTACGTCCGGGAGGCACCGAGCGTGTGTGCGATCTTGACCGCGTCGTCGACACCTGCGGCGTGGTGTGCGGAGTCGACGTCGTACTCGCGTTCGCTCCGACTCAGCACTATCTGTGCCGTCCCGGGGAGGTCGTCTCGCATCGCCTCGAAGGTCTCCCGACCGAGGATCACTGGATAGTCAGCGATCCGGTCTCGATACTGCTGTCTGTCTGTCGGAATCGACGGCCACGGGAGTTCCCCGTCGCGGCCGATGACGCCGTTCTCGGCGATAGCCGCGACGGAGATCAGCTCTACGTCACGTCCATCGTACGGGAGCACGAACGACTCACCTCCCGACGCCGGCGTACTCCACACCGGTCAGGTCCACCACGTCGCGTTTCCAGCTGGTCAGGTCTCGTCGCTCGAAGTCGGAGAGACTGTCGTGGCCACAGGCGCGGGCCATCACTTTCATCAGTTTGACCGTCGCCTCGAAGTAGTTCTGGAGGCCGCTGGCGGCCGAGTCGACGACGAGACGACTTCGGAGGTCCTCACGCTGGGTCGCGATTCCCACCGGACAGTTGTTCGAATCGCAGGCACGCATCCCCAGACAGCCGATGGCCTGCATCGCAGCGTTGGCGACGGCGACGCCGTCCGCACCGAGTGCCATCGCCTTAATGAAGTCCGACTCCGTTCTGAGTCCACCGGTTGCGATAAGGGTCACGCCGTCGGCCCCGCGTTCGTCGAGGTGGTTTCTGGCTCGTGCGAGGGCGGCCATCGTCGGGACTGAAATGTTGTTTTTGAAGACATCAGGGGCTGCGCCCGTCCCGCCGCCGCGACCGTCGAGGATGATATAGTCAGCTCCTGCCTCCAGCGCGAAGTCGATGTCGTCCTCGACATGCTGGGCGGAGAGTTTGAAACCGACGGGGATGCCTCCCCCCACTTCGCGGACGCGGTCGGCCATCTCGGCGAAATCTTCCGGCGTTCGAAGATCCGTGAAACGGGCGGGGCTGACGGCATCCGTGCCCGGTTCGAGGTCGCGAACCTCGGCGATACGACCCTGAACTTTCTCGCCAGGGAGATGGCCACCGGTACCGGTCTTGGCACCCTGGCCGGCCTTGAAGTGAAACGCCTGGACCTTCTCGACGTGCTCGATGTCCCAGCCGAACTTCCCGGTAGCGTACTCGTAGAAGTACCTCGAGTTCGCTTCCTGTTCTTCCGGGAGCATTCCGCCCTCACCCGAGCAGACGCCGGTCCCCGCTCGCTCGGCACCCGTCGAGATGGCGACCTTGGCCTCCTCGCTCAGGGCGCCGAAACTCATGTCACTGACGAACACCGGAATGTCGAGTTCGAGCGGGTTCTCGGCGCCCGGGCCGACAGTCAGGCCGGTGTCGACTGGCGTCTCGTCGTCCAGCGGTGTCCGGGCGAGCTGTGCGGTCTGGATCTGCAGGTCGTCCCAGGAGGGGAGTTCCGGCCGGGGCACGCCCATCGCCGAGACCGGCCCGTGTTCGCCGATCCCCTCGGGTCCGTGCTGGGCGAGTTGCTGGATGTAGTGGGTGTGGGGTTCCTTCTCGTAGTCCGGGTCGCCGTAGAATTCGGGGTCCGTGGTGCTGTCGGCGTCCTCGGGGTCGCCATAGGGCTGAGGGTTGTCGGCGGCCCACGCCCGGACCTCCGCAGCGTCAACGTAGACGGCGTCGTCGTCCTCGTCGACAGTCGCTGCGAACTTGGCGAGCTCCTCGCTGTTGTCGTACTCGCTGACCCCAGTGTCGAAACGGTAGTCCCAGCCGTGCACGCCACAGATGAGATTTTCTCCGTCGATGTGACCATCTGCCAGCAATACTCCCCGATGGAGACAGCGGCCATACAGTACCGAAACTGCTTCGTCGTCACGGACGACAACGAGGTCGACTTCTTCCACGCGAGCGTGGGTCGGATCGCGGTCGTCGAGTTGACTCCACGTCGCTACACGTCGTGGGTCGTCAAGCGCCTCACTATCCATCCTGTCGAGACACGACGTTCCTCGTCTTAACCGTAGCTTACAGTCACGTAATCGGGTGCGTACCCGGACAGTGCTCAAGTCGCCTGGGAACCCGAGCGTCACACGGGGTTCGAGTCGGTCTGGATCTCGACCAGCGCCGGCCCGTCGTACTCGATGGCCTGTTCCAGTGCCTCGTCGAGTTCGTCGTCGGCCTCGACGTCGATGCCGAGCCCGCCGCAGTTCTCGGCGAAGTCGGCGAACCCCGGGTTGACGAGGTCGGTCTGCCAGACGTCCCAGCCCCCGGTCCGCTGTTCCTTGCTGATCTTCCCGAGTTCGTCGTCGTTCAACAGGACGTGCGTGAGGTCCATATCGTACTTGACAGCGGTCGTGAACTCGCTCATGTACTGGCCGAACCCGCCGTCGCTGGAAACCGACACGACCGGACGACCGGCCCACGGCGTGTCGGGTTCCTGCGTGGCGGCCCACGCTCCGAGTGCGGCGGGGAACGCGAACCCGATAGACCCGAGATACCCCGACATGAGCACCGACTGGTGTTCGGGTTCGAAGTACCGCCCGAACGCGTAGGTGTTGTTTCCGACGTCGACCGGGATAATCGCGTCGTCGGGGACGAGTCGCGTCATGGCGTCGAACGCAGTGGCGTAGTTGACGCCGCGCTCGGCGGGTTCGTCCCGGCGAGTGGCTTTCTCCTCGCGCCACATCTCCCAGCGGTCGGCCAGTTCTTCACGCTGGCTCTCGGCGGCCAGGTCCTCGGATTCGGGCAGCCGCTCTATCATCTCGGCGGCGGTCACGCCGACCTCCCCCCAGACGGGCACGTCGACGCTGTGGAACTTGCCCAGTGCCATCTGGTCGAAGTCGACCTGGATGATGTCCTTGTACGAGGCGATGCCAGTGTGATTCGAGAAACTGGCGCCGAACACCGCCAGCAGGTCCGATTCGTTCATGAAGTGACTCGCGATGGGCGTCCCGCTGCGACCGAGCACGCCCGCGGCCAGCGGGTGCGAGTCGGGGATCTGACCCTTCGCCTTGAACGTCGTGAGCACCGGACAGTCCAGTCGCTCGGCGAGTTCGACGACCCGGTCCATTTCGAAGCGCGCGCCGTGTCCGACGACGATGACCGGCCGTTCCGCAGCTTCGAGCAGGTCGACGGCCTCCCGAAGTTTCTCCTCGGGTGGCGTGATGTCCCTGGGCGTGCGCCGTCCTTCCGGACTCCCGGGTTCCACGCCCTCGGCGTCCATGGTCTGGATGTCGTCGGGGAAAATAAGGTGAGAGACGCCCCGCTCCAGGACGGCGGTCTTGGCGGCTCGCGTGGCGAGCTCGTCGGGGTGGCTGTCTGGGAGGACCGTGGCTTCGAACTCGGCGACATCTCCGTAGGCCGCTTCGAGGTCCACCTCCTGGAAGTTACCCGTCCCGAGCACCTGCGACTCGACCTGCCCCGTCAACGCGATGGTCGGCGAGCGGTCGACGTTGGCGTCCCACAGGCCGGTGAGCATGTTCGTCGCACCCGGGCCGGCGATGGAGAAACAGGCGGCCGGTCGCCCCGTCAACTTGCCGTACGCCGAGGCGGCAAAGGCGCCGGCGCCCTCGTGGCGGACGCCGTAGTAGGTGAGGTTGCCCCGTTGAGCCTCGGTGCGCAGCGCCTCGGCGAGTCCGAGGTTCGAATGGCCGACGATCCCCCAGACTTGCCGGACGCCCCAGTTGACCAGCGTCTCGGCGATCACGTCCGAGACAGTCCGATCTCGAGGGACCTCCTCGGGGAACCCGACGTAGACGCCGTCCTCGCGTACCTCCGTCGGGTAGGTGGTCACGCAGTCGTCGAACTCACCGGGCGTCTCGCCGGAGTCAGGATAAAAATCCCAGCCGTGCCAGGGACACCGCAGGAGGCCGTCCTCGATAGACCCCTCACCGAGCGGGCCGCCCTGGTGGGGACAGGCGTTGTCCAGCGCGTGGTACTCGCCCTCGTAGTGGGTCATCGCGACCGTGGTGTCGTGACAGCTGACCGGTTTCACTCGTCCCTCGGGGAGTTCGTCGGGGTCGAGCGCCTTGTGCCAGTGTATCTCGGTTCTTGGTCCGTCCGCAGGGGTCTCGGAAGCCATTGCCGTACTTGCTCCCGAGCAACGTCCTAAAACTGTGGTAACGGGTGGGTTAGCCCCTGGGCCATCGACACTGGCCAACGGGGGGCGAGTCAACACCTCTTTCGACGCACGCGAACCGGACCTGATCTACCGGCGGTACGCGCAGTGAAAGCCCGCGACGTGCTGGTAGAACGTCGGGAGCACCTCGGTTCTGAGGTCGGCATCAGGCCGGTCGGCAAACTCCTCGTCGGTCAGGGCTCGCGCGTCGTCGACAGCGGCCTCGACGTGGGCCGGGACACCAGTCGCCGCCGCAGTCTCGAGATACGACCAGAGGAACGCCGACTCCAGCGCGTCATAGAACGACTCCGTCGGTTCGAACGACGTTCGCCCGGCGTCGAGCAGCCGGTAGTAGGTCTGGTGGACGAGCTCCGACCCGTCTTCGATCCCGTGGTCGCCGAACGAACCCGTCGTCGTGCAGTCCGCTTCGTGCGTCCCGATGTCGGTGTGTGCCATACTCGAAAGGACGGAAGATAACGTTTAGTAAGTACCCGGATCGTGCGACCACGTCGCATACCCGGTAAATGGCCGGAACGTGCCCCGGCGGCCTGCAGATTTTTGCCGACGGCAACCACCGGGTCGGTATCAACGGATGCTGTCGGTCCCGGACAGGCTTGCCATCGCCGGTGCGCTCCTCGAAGCCCCCGCGACACTGGGCTTCGACGGGTCGATGCTGGAGGCGCCGGATGGGTGACGGTTATCGGGGAGCGACCTTTCGGTCAGTCACAATCGAGTTCGCAGTCGTACGTGCGGCTGTATACCCAGTGACCGTCGGCCGTTCCGGTCGTGAATTCGGCGTACTCGATGGAGAGACGTGGGTCGTCGTCCCGCTCGAGCGTCTCGACGAACTGCCAGTCGCCGTCGGGGTCCGCGACGGTCGCGCGGTACTCCCAGACGTGGACGTAGTCGTCGGTCACCCGAACAGCGTACGTCTCCGGGATCGCGTCCTCGCGCGGTGGCTCGGTGGCCGGCACATCGGTGCTCGCCATGTCCGCAACAACAGTGCTCGGTCGTAAATCCGCGATTGAGGTGCGCGTGACCCGGTAACGAACGGGTGAGTACTCCTCCCTCGACTCTGAGCGCACCTGACGTGGTTCCTCGGTAATCGTGTTACACGCACGTTACCGCGAGTTGAAACCGACTCCGGAACTCTTGACTGACAAGTAGAATGCCGGAGTGCAACTACTGCGACGATTCGTTCGAGGACGAGGAGACATATTTCGCCCATCTCGAGGACCAACACCTCGAGGAACTCGGCCCGATCGACAGACGACGACTCGGAGTGGACGAGGACGACGAGGACGAGACGCGTCCGACGGGGCCGCTCTTACTGGTGGGGATTCTGGTCGTCACAGTGGCTATCGTCGGGTACGTTTTGTTTTCACCTTCGAACGGCGGAGATGTCACTCCGGGCCAGGAACCGACTAATCTCGGGTCGGTCCACTATCACGGGACGATGGAGATGGTCGTGAACGGCCAAGAGGTCGATTTCAGTCGAACCGGATACCAGATGCAATCGAGTTCGTTCCACTTCGAAGGCGGTGTGGGGACGCGCTGGCACGTCCACGCGCAGGGTGTGACACTGCAGTACGCCCTGGGCACGCTTGAGATGAACGCCACGGAGTCTTCGATAACGTATCGCGATACGACCTACCGGGACAGCGACTCGAATACGGCGGTTCGGATCACGGTGAACGGCGAACCGGTGACACCCCGGGAGTACGGGCTGCGTGGTGGGGACCAGGTACGGATCGTCGTCGAACAGTCCTGAAGCGCTCACGGGAGGACGACCAGTCGCCCGGTCAGCAGGAAGACGACGAGGAGATAGAACAGAGTACCCGAGGCCGCGCTTGTCAGGACGACCGAATCGGGGTCGCGACGCGGGAGTGCGTACTCCACGAGAGGGATATCCGCGAGTTCGGGCCTGGTAAGGAGACGATTCATTACCGTCCCGAACAGGCTCACGAGAAGGGGTCCGAACACGAGGCTGTTGAACGCCCGAAACAGCCACTGGGTAGTACCGTCCGCCAGCCTGAACGTCGCAACGGGACCGACGACCGTCGACGGGTCCGGGACCACTACGACTACGCCACCGTAGTTGGCGTACAGGAAGACCAGACTTCCCAACACGATAGCGAGTGATTTGACGTATGCGCCTCGACTCTCGCTAACGACCAGGGGGACGATGAAGATGCCGACGAGAAAGATACCGTTCATCGCGAGCCAGGGGCCCAAATCCTGCACTGCGAGCGGGAGCCCGGTCGCGAGGATCCCCATGCTGAACCAGTCGAGACTGACGAACTGCGTGGTCGGACAGGACCCCGAGAGGACCTGTCGCCTGTGGACCGGATGAAGGAGATGAATCGCGACTCGCACGAACAGGAACGTCGGCACCAACAAGAGGTACGCGATCAGGCGGACCTGCAATCCCGCTGGGCTGGCGACGGCACCGATCGCAACCGCAGTCGAGAAGTCGAGAACTCCGTTGACGAACCAGAAGGTCAGCAGCGACGGTGCGAAGAGACAGGTGTTCAGTATCGCTGCGACGTGTCCCGTCGAATACGAGAGTTCCTGGTCGAGGAGTTGCCCGAACGCGGACCGGAGTCTGGTCCCAAGGTCGATCAACGGGTCGATTCGCTCCCGCGTCGTCTCGAATCTCATCCCCGCCATACGTCACTGGCTCGACTACGTATCAATAAATCGCCTCTGAGGCCGGCGTAATGGGGCTTCCTGTCGGTTACCCAATCGAGCGTGCGCTCGTGTGGAACAGACGCAAACGCAGAGGAGATATATTACCGTCACTCCCCGAGAAGAATACGCGACGAAGTGTCGGAGTTTCCCAGACGTCTGTGCCCCAGATGCCCCTGGACAGTGACGACTTGTAGGGTCCACACCCGGACGCCCGTCCACCCATCTGCCCATCCCTCGTTCCGTCCCTGGCGGATCACACTCCCCCTTTTCGCCAATTTTTGGCACCATCGGCCGGAGGTGAACTCGACGTAACACGGTACACTGGCTGTTAGCAAAACCTATTCAATAGAGCCAGTAACGTTCGAACACACGTTGGCCATCTCTGATACGCAATCGAACTCCCCCATGTCTCTGTCAACCCACACCGTACTGGTCGAGATCGTTGACCAGTACGAGGAATCAGAAGAGCCGGTGACTGCACGAGCTGTTGCCGAATCACAGGACGTCTCCCGAGAGGTCCTCACCCAATCGCTCGAATCACTGTGTGAATTCGAATTGCTCAAACCGACGGAGCGGGGGTATCGACCGACCGTCACCGCAAAGGAACTGCTCGCGCTCGATATCGAACTCGACGACGCAGTGGTTTTGGACCTCGTCGAAGAGTGAGACCGACTCCAAGTTTCAAGAGGGTCGTTACCGTACGGACATCTGTACCTCCGATTGCGCGGGCGAAAACGCTCAAAATATGACTAACGAGGATTCATCTGAACGGGTCTCCGGTTCACTACACGAACTCGGGGAGGACGGCGACCGGAGTGAGGTCAGTCTCATGGACCGTGAATACGCGATCTATCGGTGTCAGGACTGCAACAACGTCGTCCTCACGATGCAGGACTGCGACGGGGGGATGACCTGTCACGACCGACCGATGGAGCGCGTGACAGAGACGAAACTCGATATCAGACCACCCGATATTCGGCAGGTGCTGCTCGACGCGTTCGGGCTCCCCAAGCCAGGGTTAGACATCTGCCTCTGTGTCATCGGTGAGGGGCCGCTCTCGCCCGGCGAGTTGGCCGAACGCCTCGACTACGACGAGAGCACCGTCCGGAACTACCTCAACGAGCTCGTCGAGTTCGGACTGCTGGAGAAGTCCCAGCTCAATCGCGAATCGGGCGGCTTCGTCAACGTCTATCACTCCATCGACCTGAAGGAAATGCGTGAAGAAACACTCGTCGGCTTCTACGCGTGGGCCGGTGAGGCAGCCTCGCTCATCGAAGAGGCGAATCTCACGAAAGAGGACTATCAGGACGCCGATTTCGATGCCGGGCTGAACGAAGTCTTCTGGGAACGCTTCCGCGATTCCAGGTCTGTGGAGTGAACTAGTATATATCTCTGGCGGTGATTCGAGTTCTCAGTACCGGTCCGTGTTACCTTCAGTAACCTACCCGGTGTCGGTAGGGGTAACGCATGAGTTCAGAATCGACCGCGGCGTCGTGGAAGGGGTCGAGTGCGGGAACCAACACCCTGCTGTTCACCGAGCCCGACGAGGTCTTCGATGCGGTACAGGACACCCTCGGACGGAAGTGGCATCTTCGCATCGTGTACCAGCTGCTGGAGAACGGTCCGATGGGATTCAGTGAATTGAAATCCGAGGTCGTCGGTGTCTCCTCGAAGATGCTCTCGGAGAGTCTGACCCGGCTCGAAGATGACGGACTCGTCGACCGAGAGATCGTCAGTGACCAACCGGTTCGGGTCGAGTACTCACTGACCGAACGGGGACGTGCGCTCGAACCCGTCGTCTCCGCAGTGGTCGAATGGGGCGCTGAATACGGTCCGGTGGAGGCCGAGTAAATGCCCCACCACGAGGTGCTCGTGGTCGGCGGGGGCACTGGCAACAACGTCGCCGCAGCGGCCGCCGATGCCGGTCTCGACACCGCGCTCGTCGAGAAGGGAGCGCTCGGCGGGACCTGTCTCAACCGCGGCTGTAACCCCTCGAAGATGCTCATCCAGGCGGCCACGGCTGCCAATCACGTCCGCGACGCTGATCGGTTCTTCCTCGACGCGACACTCGACGACGTCGACTACGCGGCGATCATCGACGACATGGACGAGACTCTCTCGCCCATCGCCGCTGGCATGGAAGAGCGGTATCGCGAAAAAGACCACCTGACACTGTACAAGAACGAGGCCGCGTTCGTCGACGAGCGGACCGTCGAGGTCGGGGGCGAGCGCGTCAGCGCCGACAGAGTCGTCGTCGCGGCCGGGTCCCGGGCGCTTGTCCCGCCGATCGAGGGGCTCGACGAGGTCGACTACATGACGAGTACGGAGGCGCTCTACCGCCGTGAACAACCCGAGTCACTGGTGATACTCGGCGGCGGATACATCGCCGTCGAACTGGGCTACTTTTTCGAGTCGCTCGGGACTGACGTGACTATCGTCGAAATGATGGACACGCTGGTCCCGAGGGAGGACCCGGACGTCGCCGAGGCGTTCACCGACATCGCCCGCAACCGCCACGAAGTGTACACCGGCCACCGTGCGACTGCTGTCGAATCGAACGGCGACAGTGTCACTGTGCATGCCGAGACTGAAGAGGGGGAGACAGTAGCAGCGACCGGTGAGGAGTTACTCGTTGCACTCGGTCGTCGCCCGAACACCGACACGCTGGAGGTCGAAACAGCGGGTATCGAGACGGACGACAACGGGTTCATCGTGACCAACGACCGACTCGAAACGTCGGCCGAGAACGTCTGGGCACAGGGAGATATCGCCGACAACGCGATGTTCAAACACTCCGGCGACTACGAAACCCAGGTCACGATCGATAATATGGTTCACGGCGAGGGTCGCGAGGCCGATTTCACGGCGATGCCCCACGCGATCTTCACCGAACCGCAGATGGCCGGCGTCGGGAAGACCGAAGACGAACTCCGCGAGGCGGACCAGGAGTACGTCGTCGGCCGCGAAGACCTCCCCGGGACGCCGATGGGTCGGGCGAAGAAACTCGACGATGGGTTCGTGAAAGTCCTCGCGGCACCGGACGGAGAGATCCTCGGCTGTCATATGATAGGGTACGAGGCGTCGACTATGCTGCACGAAGTCGTGGTCGCGATGCGGTCGGGGTCCGGACACGTCTCAGACATCACGGACACGATCCACGCACATCCGACGCTCAACAAAGTCATCGAGTACGCGTTTCAGGACGTGACGCTCACGTGAAACAGGGACGGATTAACGGGGGGTATCGATCGGACGAGGGAGCGTCACACGTCCGACTCAGTCGCCGAAGTTCTCCTCGTAGGCGTCCGGGTGGTTCTCTTTGGCGTGTTCTTTCAGTTCGTCGAGTGTGTCGAACGTCGCGCCACAGTCACAGGCGTGTTCCTCGTGGTCTGACATCGCATGAGAGTATCGCTCAGCGGTCCTTATGTATCTCCCCTGGTTGTGTGTCGCGGTCACACAGTGGTAGGTGGTCGTATCCGAACGGAGGTCAACAATGACGAATCGAGAGTCATCACCCAGTCACGAATCGAGTAACGAGAATCCTCTCGATGGTGTCGCGAGGAATCACGCCAAGTTACTATCGGTCATCGGAACCGAACTCAGCGAATCGAGCGAAGCCATCGAATCGCTGTCACAGAACGCGGCCAATGCAAACCGTTCGAGCAGTGAGACCGTCCAGCGTGCAGAAACAGCGCAGTCGTCGGCGAAGGAGGCCGAGAGGGACGTCGAGGCGGCCCGGGCCGCGGCGACGGCTGCCCGGGACCAGCTCGAAACGCTGCAGGAAACAGTGAGCGAGATCGACGAGATCACCGCGATCCTGAACGATATCGCCGATCAGACGAACATGCTGGCGCTGAACGCCTCCATCGAGGCCGCGCAGGTTGGCCAGGACGGTGACGGGTTCGCGGTCGTCGCCGATGAAGTCAAAACACTCGCAGAGCAAGCCCAGCAACAGGCCACCGAGATCGAGTCGATCGTTCAGGACGTCCAATCAGATGCTGACGAGACGATCGCACAGATCGAGGCGGTCGACGAACGGACTGATGGAGCCGTGCAGTCGATCGGGGAGACTGTCGCGGATCTGGACGACATCGCTGACAGTGCCGTCGAGACGTCACAGAGCGTGGACGAAGTCGCAGACACGACCCAGTCGTTCGCAGACGACATGAACGACCTCGCGAGCAAGGTCATCGACGCCATCAGTCAGGCGAACGACCTCCAGCAACTGGTCGACACGAACGAGTGAAGGCCGGATTCAGCGAGTCCGAGCGATAGACCCCTCCGGAGCCGAGACTCTGTCAAAGTCGTATTGCCTGCGAGCGGACGGAGTTTCACCGCACTCGTTCCGGTATGACCGACTGTTCGACACTCCCCCGAAAACCTATTTGATATGTCTGTGTATCTCTAGCATGGGAATCACGACGACCGACACCACCGGTTCGCCGGTCGAGCTCGAATTCGAGTTGCGTGACCGTGATTGTTTCTTCGTCGATGCCTCTACTGTCGCCGACTGCCGGATCGAACTAGAACACATGGTAAACCGTTCGGACGATCGGTTACTGGAGTACTTCACCGTCGAAGACGCCGGCCCGGACAGGGTGCTGTCGCTGGTGGAGAGGTCGGAGGCAATCGACGACGCCAGGTTGATCAGCCAGGGCGTCGACGGCGGACTGTTCGAGTTCGTCGTCTCGGGGCCCTGCGTGACGACGACGCTCGCCGACACCGGCGCTATCGCCCGGTCGGTGTCCGCACGGGAGGGAGTAGGGACTGTCCTGGCAGACGTCCCGGCCCACGTCGACGTCAGGCGGGTCGTCGAGGAGTTCCGGGACCGCTATCCGAAGTCGGACCTCATCGCCTGTCGGGATTGCGACGAACCGATCCCGCTCCAGTCCGAGAGCGGCGTCCACGCGACGATGGCCGACCGCCTCACCGACAAGCAACTCGAAGTCCTCCGGGTCGCGTATCTGAGCGGCTACTTCAGCTGGCCGCGCCGAAGCACGGCAGAGGAATGTGCCGAGGCGCTCGGGATCGCACAGCCGACGTTCAGCCAGCATATCCGAGTGGCAGAGGAGAAAGTCATCGGACAACTGTTCGACGAGAGTGCCGGTACGTAGCACCCTGCAGCGATTTCGTCCCCGCCTATCATCATAGGCACCACCCCTTTCCTCGCGACCGTGGTACTGTGTGGCGCAGTCTCTGGAGAGACCAATGACGACGACATACGACGAATGGACGACAGCACAGGAGACAGCCACAGTTACCGTCGACGACCACGACCTGGAGATAGCGTACCGCGACGAGGGGTCCGGCGACCCGGTCGTCCTTCTGCACGGGATCCCGACGAACTCCTATCTCTTCCGCGGCCAGGTCGACGCGCTCGCCGGGGACCGACGGGTGATCGCGGCGGACATGGTTGGATACGGCAACTCCGCGATGCACGACGGGTTCGACCGGTCGATCCGCGCCCAGGAGCAGGCGATCCGTGATCTCGTCGACCAGTTAGGCTTCGAGACGGTCGATTTCGTCGGTCACGACCTCGGCGGTGGCGTCGGGTTGCGCTACGCCGCACGAACGCCCGACGCCATCGATCGACTCGTCCTGTCGAACTCCGTCGCGTACGATTCGTGGCCGATCAAGACGATCACCGACCTCGGATTGCCCGAGACGGCACGCGAAACCAGCGTCGAGGAATTACAGGGGATGCTCGACGGGTTGTTCCGCGACACGCTGCTCGGCGATGGCCACGACGAAACGTTCCTCGACGGCATGAAGGCACCATGGAACTCCGAGGAGGGCGTCACCTCCGTCGTTCGAAACGCGAGTGCGACGAACACGAGCCACACGACGGAGGTCGACCCGGCTGACGTGACCGCAAACACGCTCCTGCTCTGGGGTACCGAGGACGAATTCCAACCCGTCCAGTGGGCCGAACGGCTGGAGGGAGACATCGGTTCCTGCGAACTGGTCGGCCTCGAAGCGAACCACTGGGTACCCGAGGACCGGTCCGAGGCGTTCACCGACCACCTGACCGATTTTCTCCTGTAACGCTACGGGACCTCGCCGTCCATCGAACCGCGGTGCCATCTGCCCGTCTCGGTCCCGCACTCTCGACAGCGCGCGACCACTGCAGACCCGTCCTCGGCCCCTTCGAGGCTGGTGTCAGTCTCTTCGTCACAGTCGGAGCAGTAGCGTAGTTTCGGCTGGTCGCCGTATTCCAGTGGTGCGCCGAGCGCGAGCGCGCGGACGCGCTCCTCGCCGCGGTTCCAGCCGCGCTGAAACTCCTCACGCTCGAACCTGATTATCTCTCCCGCCCCCACGTCGACCGCCCCTGTCTCGGTCTCGAACGTCGCCGTCCCCTCCTGGACGTAGAAGACTTCTTCCTGGATCTCGTGGCTGTGGTAGGCGAAGGCGAAACTATCGCCCGGTTCGAGTTCGTAGTAGTTGACCGCGAGGTCGGTCGCCCCGAGCGCCTCGGTCAGCGGACGCATCACCGCCGCCGGCTGGATGCTGTTTTCGACCTCGTCGATCCTGACCTTCTCCATACAGTGGGTGGTGGCTCGGGCGGCAAAACAGTGACTGGTCGGCGAGTGGACTCGGCTCAGGGCATGATGACGGCACGGCCGTCGATCTCGCGGTGTTCGAGCTGCTCGGCGACCGTGTTGACGTCCGCGATGTCGTACCGGGAAGTGTGCAGGTCGACATCGCCCTGCTCTACGAGTGCGACAAGTTCCTGAAGTTCGGCGTACCGGCCGACGATGTTGCCGACGAACGAGAACTCGCCGTTGACCAGCGCCTGGGCGGGTTCGTGGATGTGCCCGCCGTAGCCGATGATGTGGTGGTCGCCACCCGAGGCAGTGATATCGGGTGCGTACTCGGTGGTCTGGTCGGCGCCGACGAAATCGAGCACCTGCGCGGCGCCCGTCCCGTCGGTGACGCTGTCGACGAACTCGCGGACGTCGCCGTCGCTCGGATTGACCGTGTGGTCTGCCCCACCCTCCTCGGCGAGTTCCAGCGCCGAGTCTTTCAGGTCGACGGCGGTGATCTGGGCAGCACTCATCGCGTCGAGACACTGGACGCCGATGTGCCCGAGACCGCCGATCCCGATGACGACTGCATGGTCGCCGGGATTTAGTTCACCGACTGCCTTCTTCGCGGCGTGGTAGGCGGTTATCCCCGCGTCGGCGTGGGGGGCGATGTCGATCGGGTCGACACCTTCTGGTAGCGGGATCACCGACCGCTCGGCGGTAAGCAAATAGTCGGCGAACCCGCCGTCCGTGGTGAGGCCGTTGAACGACTGGTTCTCGCAGTACATCGTCTCGCCCTGCCGGCAGGGTCTGCAGGTCCCACAGGTCTGGACCGGGTGACAGATGACCGGGTCTCCCTCCGAGACAAGTTCCACTTCCTCGCCCGTCTCGACGACTGTCCCGGCGTTCTCGTGACCCAGCGTCAGCGGCAGGTCCTGGTCGACGTAGTCGGTCCACATCCCCTCGATGATGTGGTTGTCCGTCTGGCACCACCCCGCGCCCTCGACTTCGACGAGGACGCCATCCGAGCGTGCGACCGACGGGCGGTCGATCTCGTCTATCGTCAGTCCCTCGCTCATGTCGTCGGTGTATTCGTGGAGGCGTGCGGCGTGCATGGTCCACCTGCTACATCAGTCCCCCTTCGTGTAAGAAGTGTGCCTATGAGCATTGGTAGAACGTCTATTGGTCTGTGTTACCACAGTCCACAAGCAATGTACACGCACAATGGCGAGGACGTGTTCGTCATCGACGGGCACGTCCACCTCTGGGACGCGACCGAGGAGAACATCATCCACGACGGTGGCGAACAGTTCATCCAGTGTTTCTACGACTACCACACTGCGTTCACACCCGAAGAGGAGCAGTGGGACATGGAGACCTATCGGCAATACGGGCAAGAGCGGATGGTCCGTGACCTGTTCCGGGACGGCTACGCCGACATGGGTATCTTCCAGCCGACGTACCTGACGGACTTCTACGACGAGGGGTTCAACACCACGGACCAGAACGCCGAACTCGCCCAAAAGTATCCCGAACGGTTCGTTCTCAACGGAAGCTTCGATCCCCGCGACGGCGACGAGGGGATCGAACACCTCGAACGGCTCAAAGACGAGTACGACATCCAGGGCGTGAAACTCTACACGGCCGAGTGGCGTGGCGACTCGAAGGGCTGGCGCCTCGACAGCGAGGAGTCGTTCCGGTTCCTGGAGAAGTGTGTCGACCTCGGCATCGAAAATATCCACCCGCACAAGGGCCCGACGATCCGGCCGCTGAACCGCGACGCCTTCGATGTCGCCGACGTCGACGACGCAGCGACGTCGTTCCCGGAACTCAACTTCGTCGTCGAGCATGTCGGCTTCCCGCGGCTCGACGACTTCTGTCACATCGCGACCCAGGAGACCAACGTCTACGGCGGGCTCGCGGTGGCCGCGCCGTTCGCCCAGAATCGCCCGCGGAAGTTCGCCGAGATGATGGGCGAGTTGCTCTTCTGGGTCGGCGAGGACAACCTCATTTTCGGCAGCGACTACGCGATCTGGGAGCCCGACTGGCTCATCCCGGCGGTCATGAACGCCGAGTTGACCCAGGAGGAACGCGCCGAGTACGGCGTGGAACTCTCGTTGGACGTGAAACGGAAAATTATGGCCGAGAACGCGGCTGAACTGTACGACATCGACATCGAGGCGAAAAAAGAACAGTTCCAAGACGACGAGATCAGCCGCGAGTTCGGCCTCGGAGACGACTACGAGGAGGCGGCGGCAGACTGACCTATGAGCACCGATTCGCCCGACACAGCCGACGCGTCGGAACAAAGCGACGGCCCGGTCGACCGCGAGGCAGTCCGCGAGCGACTCGACCGTGTCGACGACCCGGAACTGGACCGCTCCATCGTCGAACTGGAGTACGTCGATACCGTCGATATCGACGGCGGTGACGTGACCGTCGAGTTCGTCCTGCCGACGGCGTGGTGTTCGCCAGCGTTCGCGTGGATGATGGCGACCGGGATACGCGATGAGGTCTCGTCGCTGTCCGGGGTTGACTCGGTCAGGGTCGAACTCGCGGACCACATGCATGGCGAGGAGATCACGACGGGGGTGAACCGCGGGCTGGACTTCGAGACGGTGTTCGAGGATGCCGCCGACGGCGTCGAGGAAGTCCGCCGAAAACTCGACGAGAAGGCGCGGTTCGCCCGCCAGTACGACGCGGTCGAGGCGCTCCGGGAGGCCGGACTCGACCCCGACCAGATCGCGACACTGACGCGTTCCAACGTCGACCTGGGATTTGGGACTGACACCGCGGCTGTCACCGTCCGGGACGGAGCACTCTCGGTCACGGTCCCGCGAGAACCGCTCGCCGAGTACCTCGAAAAGGCCCGGAAGACCGGGCTAGTGGTCGACGAGACGGACCGTCTGTTTGCTGACCGTGAGGGTGAGCCGCTGGACGCGGATCCCGAGGCCTTCGAAGCCGTCGTCAGGGACGCCCGACTCGCTGTCTCGAACATCAAAGGGCAGGCCACGATCTGCGAGTCCCTCCACGAGTCGCGAAACGGTGTCAGTCTCGACTGATACCACCGAACCGGATCTGTGCCTTTTACGACCGTATTTCTGGCCGAAAGGCGATGAGGCAGACGTAACCCGGCTGCCGGGGTGCGTACTTATTTGTCGACTGAAACCCACCCTCAGTGATATGAGTGAGAACGAAGACAGACACGAATACGAAGTGGTCGTCGTCGGTGGCGGGCCCGCAGGCATGACGGCGGCACTGTACAGCACGCGACTCGGCCACCAGACGGCGGTCGTCAGTCGCGGCGGTGGTCGGGCAGCGATGATGCAGGAAGTACACAACCTGCTCGGCGTTCGTGAGGAGACCAGCGGCGCCGAGTTCCTCGGAATCGGTCAGGAGCAACTCGACGAATACGGCTGTGACCAGTACAGAGATATGGTCACGTCGTGTTCTCGGACTGACGAGGGACAGTTCCTGCTCTCGGGGAACAGCGCCGACTACGAGGCAGAGATGGTCGTGCTCGCGACGGGGTTCAACGACGTCCGACCCGAACCACCGCTGCCCAGGACCGGCCGGGGCCTGCACTACTGTCTGCACTGTGACGCCCACATGTTCGTCGACGAATCTGTCTACGTGATGGGTCACGCCGAGAGCGCCGCTCACGTCGCGGGGATCATGCTTAACTTCACCGACGAGGTCGACCTGCTCACACGCGGCGAAGACCCGGAGTGGAGCGACGAGACCGATGGGATGCTGGAACGCCACCCTATCGACGTGGTTCACGAGGACGTCTCAGGAGTCCAGAACGGCGAGGACGGCTGGCTGAAAGCCCTCGAATTCGAGGACGGGAGCGTCCGCGAGTACAAGGGCGGGTTCGCGATGTACGGCGCCGAGTACAACAACGGCCTCGCTCGTGAGCTGGGCTGTGATATCAACGACGACGGAACCATCGAAGTGGGTGACCACGGCGAGACGTCCGTCGACGGCGTCTACGCGGTCGGCGACTGCACGCCGGGACACAATCAGTTACCTGTCGGGATGGGGCAGGGGGCAAAAGCGGGCATCGATATCCACTTCGAGCTCCGGGATTTCCCCAGGGAGCCAGACGAACTCGACGAGTTCGGTCCCGTCCGATCCGAGGAGGTCCCGGGCATCCCCGACGAACTCCTCGAACAGGCGGTCGACTTCCACACCTACGAGTAACAGGACTCCCTACAGTCCGTTCGTGCCCCCGCCCCGACTATCCGCGAAACCCTTTCGGCGACCCCGGTCCTCCGTGTGAGTATGTCGACGACGATAGAGACTCCCGACGCCGAAGCCACGTGTGCGTATTGCGAGTCCCGTATCTTCGACCACGACCCGGTCTGCGTGCGCGACTGTACCGACGACTGTGGTTCGCCCGCGTACTTCTGTAACTATGCTTGTCTGTCGTCGTATATCGACGAGGAGGACCTGACGGTCGGCGACGCGTGCGAGTGGTCACCCGAGTGAGTGTCCCCCGTTTCAGTGGCTCGCGAGAAAATCCCGGGCGCGACGGGAGCCCAGTTCTCTGAGTTCGTCGAGGAAGGCCGGGTCACGGTCGACTTTCGTCGAGCAGTGGAACCGTTTCCCCATCTCGATGTGTCGTATCTCGGTCCGTTCGAACTCCTCAGCGGGGAGTTTCCCCTCGTCGACCCACTCGTTGACCTGCTCGATGAAGCCCAGTTCCTGGTTGAGCGAGATGTTCCCCGAGAGTTCGTTACGGCGGTCGGCGATGACCTCGTTCGTCGACGGCACGCCCTCGAACTCCTGGGGATTGATCTGGACGATCCACAGTTCCTCGGGTTTGCGGTCGGGGGGCTGGTGCATCAGGTCGCTCACGGGCGGGTTCTGCGAGAAGAGGCCGTCCCAGTGGAGGTGCCCGTGGATTTCGACAGCCTCGAAGAGATTCGGGACGGCCGCCGAGGCCAGCACCGCGTCGACGGTGACGTCCTCGTTGGTGAACGTCTCGAAGACGCCCGCGTTGACGTCGACGGTCCCGACGACCAGTTCCGGCGAGTTCCCGCCACAGTGGTCGGGGATCGTCTCGAAGTCGATGTGCGATTCGAGGACCTCACGGATCCGTTGTTTCCCTGTTTCCGGACCCGGGATCTGGTAGGGGCTGACCCGGGGCATCGGGACGCCGGCGCTCTCCATGCGCGACAGCGACGTGACCAGCGAGTTGGTCCAGCGGTCTTCTGGCCCCTCGACCGCCAGGTCGTCCCAGACGTCGCCGACGATCTCCCTGGCTCGTTCCGGACCGCCGGTCACGAGACCGTACCACACTGCGAGCGCGTTGAATGCCCCGCCGGAGGTGCCGCTGATGCCGACGAGTTCGTAGTCCTCGTTCCACTCGTCCAGGAGTTCCCGGAGGACGCCACACGTGAAGGCGGTGTGGCTGCCCCCGCCCTGGCAGGCGATGGCGACGCGAGTCGGCTCGTCGGCGTCGGTCTCTCGCACCGCGGACTGGTCACTCATACGTGTGGGTGTAGCCGCCGTCGAACAGCAGGTCCGCGCCGTTGAGGTGTCTGGCGTGCGTCGAGAAGCCGAACACGAACAGGTTGGCCACCTCGACCGGCGTCATCATCTCCTTGGTCCGGGCCTGTCCGAGCATGACGTCTTCGACAACTTCCCGTTTCGAGATACCGCGTTCTTCTGCTGTGGCCTCGATCTGGTCGACCATCAGCGGCGTCAGGACGTACCCGACGCTGACCGAAAAGCCGCGCAGCGTCCCCTCACCCTCGGCAGCGATCGCTCGAGTAAGCCCTGTGATACCGTGTTTGGCGGTGATATAGGCCGGCTTGTCTTTCGTCGCGTAGTGGCCGTGAACGGAGGACATGTTGGCAATCGCACCGACGCCGTCGTCGGTGTCTCTGATGTGGGGCATCGCTGCCTGCGCCATCTTGAACGGCGATCGGAGCATGATGTCGGTTAGCAGGTCGTACTTCTCCATCGGGAACTCGGGGATACTCGCGATGTGTTGCATCCCGGCGATGTTGGCAACGAAGCGCAACGCTCCCTCGTCGGCGGCTGCCTCGACGACTGTCTCGACGTCGGCGTCGTCCGTCAGGTCTGTCGGAACGCTCACGAACCAGCCCTCGGCGTCGACGTCCTCGACGAGGTCGGCAGTCTCGGCCAGACCGTCTTCGTCGATGTCGGCGCCGACGACGGTGAGCCCGTTCGCTGCGAGTGCGACGGCCGTCGTGCGGCCGATTCCCGAGGCGGCACCCGTCACGACTGCGACGGTGTCGTCGGTGAAGTAGGGGTCGTCGATGCGGAGCACGTCTTCGGTGGTCAGGTCAGGCGCGCTCAGGTCGAGCTCGGCGTCAGCCATGGGGGATCACAGGTGTACCGACGGGTTCCGGCCGGTTAACTGCACCCCACGTCCGGGTAACACCCCCTGCAAACGGGACTGATAACGGGCGAACGGTCGGCCCGGAACCGTGCGTCGGACAGACAGAAAGCCCAATGGCAGTCCTCGCGATACTACGACACGATGAACGAGCGCGCGTTCGGGACCGAAACCGGCCAACAGGTGACTGCCGTGACAGCCGACGAGATGCGAGAGGTCGACCGAGTCGCCGTCGAGGAGTTCGGCGTCTCTCTGCTACAGATGATGGAGAACGCAGGCCGGAACCTCGCCTGGCAGGTCCGTGAAGCGGGGTCCGAGCCTGTCGTCGTCCTCGCCGGAAACGGCGGGAACGGCGGCGGTGGGCTGTGCGCCGCTCGACACCTCGCGAACCGCGACGTTCGGGTCTCGGTCGTACTGGACCGTCCGCCGGAGCGACTGGACGGCGCCGCTCGCACGCAGTACGAGACGCTCGCGACGATGGACGTCCCGGTACACGAGGGCGAGGAAGCACTCGCCGAGAGAGACCCGGACACGGTCGTCGACGCGCTCGTCGGTTACGGACTCGACGGCCCGCTCCGCGGTACTGCCGGGGACCTGGTCGACGAAGTGGCGACACTGGCCGCGACTGTCGTCTCACTCGACGTTCCGTCTGGGATGATCGCGACGACCGGCGAGCGGCCCGGCCCCGCGATAGAGCCCGACCGCGTCCTGACGCTCGCCCTCCCGAAGACCGGACTCGTCGAGTTTCGCGGTGACCTGTATCTCGGGGACATCGCGATCCCGGCCGGAGTGTACCACTCGCTCGATATCCCGTACTCGAACCCGTTCGAAGACGAGTACTTGGTGGAGTTGATCCCGGAATCTGGAACGTAGCGACTTACCAGGGCGTAAGCGGATACTTTTGAGACAGCAGGACCCTCTTTCGAGGGACTCGATGGTTTCTCGCAAGCGTCGCGTGCTGGTCGTGGTCGCTGTCGCCGAACTACTGGCGATGTCGCTGTGGTTCAGTGCGACCGCCGCCGCACCGGAACTGGCTGCCGAGTGGGGATTGACCGACACCGAAATGGCCTGGTTGACGATCGCCGTTCAGCTCGGCTTCGTCGTCGGGGCGTTGCTGTCGTCTATATTCACGCTCTCGGACGTCGTGTTGCCGCGGTACCTGTTCGCCGGCTCCGCGATCGCGGGTGCGATATTCACTGCTGCCATCGCTGGGTTCGTGAGTACCGGCCCCACAGCCATCGCACTCCGGTTTCTGACCGGCGTCACGCTGGCGGGCGTGTACCCGCCTGGGATGAAGATACTGGCTGGCTGGTTCGAAGGGGGGCGGGGATTCGCTATCGGCGTCCTCGTCGGGGCACTCACCGTCGGGTCGGCGCTCCCACATCTACTCCGGGCGGTCGGTGGCGTCGGCCAGCCGACGGTCGTCCTCTTTGGTGCCGCTGGGCTGGCGGCGGTCGGCGGAATCCTGGTCCTGTTCGTCGAACCGGGACCACATCAGGCGCCGGCGGCCCCGTTCGACCCGAGCGCGCTCGGCCGGATCCTTCGCGACCCGCCGACGATGCTCGCGAACGGCGGATACTTCGGCCACATGTGGGAACTGTACGCCGTCTGGACCTGGATTCCCGCGTATCTCACGGCGAGTTTCGCAGCGAACGGAACGGGAGCGTCCGCCGAACTCGCGTCGCTCGTCGCGTTCGGAACCATCGCCGTCGGCGGTGGGGGGGCTGTTATCGCGGGCTACGGGGCCGACCGCGTCGGACGCACCTCGGTCACGAGCGTGAGTATGGTCGTCAGCGGCCTCGCATGTCTCGGCGCCGGGTTCGTCTTCGGGCAGTCTCTCTGGATTCTCGTCCCGTTCGTCCTCGTCTGGGGATTCGCGATCGTCGCGGATTCCGCTCAGTTTTCCGCGGCGGTGTCCGAGGTAGCCGAGGAGTCGTACGTCGGGACCGCGCTGACGCTGCAGACCGCGATCGGGTTCCTGTTGACGACCATCTCTATCCAGTTGGTCCCGGTTCTCGTCGACCTCGTCGGCTGGCGGTGGGCGTTCGCACCGCTCGCAGTCGGCCCCGCGGTCGGAATCGCGTCCATGCTGCGGCTTCGCCGTTCCGATGCAGCGTCGCGTCTCGCCGGCGGGCGCGGCTGAATCGAACGGCAAACGGGTGACGGTATCGGATTTCAGTCGGGCAGTAGCGTATACACGACACCGAGGGTCCCACCCCAGCTCAGGTGGCCAGCCAGCGAGACGAATCCGAGATTGGGTACGGGAGCACCGATCCCGACGAGGTTGAGCCAGACGCCCATCACGATTCCTGCGGCGACGAGCCACAGGACGAATCCGAATCCGGCGCCGAGTAGCGTGGGTTCGAACACCCGTTCGATGGACGGATTCGACCGATAGCGGTTCCACAGCGCGGCGAAGAGTATCGCGAAAACCACACTGTGGAAGAGATGGGTTATCCACCCGACTGTGACCGTTTGAACGCCGTAGAGACCACCGATGATCCCTATCTGCCCCGAGAACAACTGCAGTATCGCACCCATGACCGTCCCGGCGACGAGGCCGGCAGTGGCCGCGTTTCGCAGGTCGACGGCCTCGACGCCCGTGGCGTTCGCAGGAACGTCTTCGCCCCCGACCCGAAGGAGCCCCACTGTCACCGACGTCTTGGACCCGGCCGTATCGACGTCTACACTCCCACCGTATTCCGCCACGAGGAGCCGTGTGATCGGCACCTCGAACTGCACCTCGGGGGTATCGTACTCGGGAACACCGTTCAACAGGACTTCTCGTTCGCTCTCGTGCAACCAGTTTCCCGGTGCCGAGACAGTCAACTCGACCACTGTCTCGTCGAGGTCGAGGCCCACCGTGACGTCGCCGTCGGCCGTCCGCTCCAGTGCGACCGTCAACAGGTGTGCCAGAACCGTATCGAGGTGGTCGTCCGCACGGACTCGTACCGGTGGGATATCCTCGACGACGACTCTCCCGTCGGCGTCCGGAAGCCCGTCGTGACACCGACGAACGACCGTTGAGATATCGACGGACCCGAGTGCATCTCTGGTCCCGTCCGCCGTCCGTACGATGAAGCCGACATCGTCGACCGTCTGTTCGATCCGGTCGACGTTACTGGCGACCGCATCGAAACTCCGTGACTCCCCTCGGCCGTCGGCCAGCAGTCCGGCGTGGCCGCGGATCGCAGTCAGCGCGTTGAGCACTTCGTGACGGAGGAGTCTGTTCAACAGGACCGTTTGCTCTGTCTGCCGGTCGAGCGACTGTCTCTGCCGTCGATTGTCGGCCGACCGGATACCCATCAGTAGTCCGCCAACCCCGCCACCGACGACTGCCGTCGCGACGACGCCGCTTCGGCGGAGTTCGGTGAGCGGATCCGCAGTCTCGAAGACAGCGATGCCGGCCAGAAGCAGCATCCACGCGCTGCCGACGAGATACCAGAACGTGACCGTCCGGGTATACGTCCGGCTCCTGGTACTGACCGCCAGGCTGACGCCGAACACGACGATACCGAGGCCGAGAATCAGCGGGACAAAGCGGGTCGCGACCACGAGTGGAGATTCGTCACCGCTGTAGAACACGTCGATGAGAAGGCCTCGCGTGAGAACGAACGCGACCCCCGCGATGAGAAATCCCGCTGGTTTCACCACGAGCTCGTCACCGGCAGATGGGGGCACATGGTCAGTGGACGAGTCCGACATTACCCGACCGTGAGCATCTGATATCCTTCTTCCGCGAGGGTAGCCACCGCCGGTGCGTGTTCGGTCTTGTCGCTCAACAGCTCGATGCCCGAGTTCTCACAGGCCTCTGCGACGTCGAAGGCGTTCGCGCAGTAGCCACAGACGCCGGCGAGCAATCCGCGCTGCTGGATCTGGTCCCAGTCGTGGTTGAACGGTCGGTCCGGGTTCTCCGTGAAAGCCGCGGGCCACTTGGTCGCCTCCCCGTCGAGGAAGAGTTGCACGTCGTACCCGGCATCGTCGAATTCGACCGCGTAATTGAAGCCGTTCCCGGCGACCGGCGTCCGGTCAGGTCCTGCGTTCAGCAGGATCGCATACTTCTGTTCTCCCCGACTGTCTGTCCCGTCCGACACATCTCCCGAACTCCCGAACAGACTACTGAGTACACCCATGTTTGAATCCGAATAAATCTCGTCGTGAACCCACATTAAGTCTCGGCGGATATGCGTGATATGCGTCAGACTATTCGGTCGAGATATTCTAGATTAATTTTTGTATTATTCATACACCCAAAATCGTGCATTTATCGGTTATCTGTGTAAGCTACGGGAGAACACTCGTCGAAATTGCGAATAACAGTCCGTCTCACTCGACTGCGGCGCACAAGTCGCTCTTTTCCTGCATCCCGACGAGTCGCTCGGTCGCCTCACCGTCTTCGAAGACGACGAACGCCGGAATCGATTTCACGTCGTACCTCGCTGCAACCGACGGCACCTCCTCGACGTTTACTTTCACGACAGTCGCCTCCACCTCGGCCGCGAGTTCCTCGACTGTCGGCGCCATGATCTTGCAGGGACCACACCACTCGGCGTAGAAATCGACCAGAACCGTCGCTTCGGTGTCGAGCAGGTCGTCGAATACCGTCTCTGTTTCGATGTGAGGCGCTGAAGTACCGTCGTCTCCCGAACGGGCTGGGCTGTTTGCCATCGGCAACAATTCGAGCCGGTCCGTGTTATTGATTCGCGAACCACGTCGTTACGAGGTTACCAGTCGTTCACCTGGTGAGAGACGGACCGACTCGGCAGTCACACGAGACCGAACCCCACAGCGACCAATCGGAGACCGATAACCGAGAGCAACACCAGCACGGCAGCCAGCTGGGTCCGGTCGGAACTGAACCGGCGGAGCCTCCCGCCGACTGTGACACCGACGAGCCCGGGGACGGATAATCCAGCCGAGTACAGGAGCAAGTTCCCGCCGTCGTACAGACCGAGCGTCCAGGCCATCCCGACACGGAGGCCGGACACGCCGACGAGGATCATCGCGAGGACACCGACGAAGGTCGACCGGTCCAGGTCGAGACTGTCGAGGTAAGCCACCACCTGCACTGCAACGTTCGACAGCCCGAAGATAACCCCGGAGACGAAACCGAGGGCCGCCTTCACGGCAGTATCCCGTCGAAAACAGTAGCGAGCCACCGTCCGCTCGCCGGGCAGCACTATCCAGGGTTGTTTGACTGCGACGTACGCGAGCGTGAACAGACCGAGCGCCGGCGTCAGTAACGAGGTTTGGACGATATCGAGCAGTAACATCCCCAGGACTGTTCCGACCATCGCCGCCAGGACGTACGGCCAGAACTGCGCCAGACAGCGAGAAAACTCCTCCCGGTCGAGTTCCCGCAACAGCGAGACGTTGGCCGTCAGCATCGGGAGGATCATCAACACGACGGCGGTCGAAGGAGACAGGAAGACTGCGAGCAACGCGGTACTCGCGATCGCGTAGCCAAAGCCCACGGTTCCTTTGACCAGTCCGCCGAAGAGCACGACGAACCCGGCGAGGAGTATCCCAGTCGTCGAGAGCATGAGAGGGAGATCAGACCGACGCGTCGTCTTCGGGTTCGGTCAGATATTCCATTCCCCAGTCTCGCATCGCGTAGATGACCGGCTGGAGAGATTCTCCGTAGTGAGTGAGTGAATAGTGAACGCGAAACGGCTTCTCACTGATTATCTCTCGCTCCACGAGCTGATTCTCCTCGAGATCGTCGAGACTGTCCGAGAGCACCTTGCTGGATATCCCGTCGACGTTTTGCTGTAACTCGTTGAATCCGCTGGGGCCGTGTTCGAGCAGTCGGTGGATGATAACAGGATGCCACTTCTTTCCGATCAACGAAGCGGTCGTCGTAACGGGACACCACTCCTCACCTGCACACCAGACTTCGAGTTGGTCGACACCGTCCTGGTTCGGAAGATCGTCCATACCCGCTATTCGTCGGCTTCCGACTTAATAGTTACTAGTAGAAAGTGAGTTACTAAACAAAACTTGGGTTCAGCCTAGCTTCTGGAAGGCCAGATCACCGGCGGAGTCGTAGAGAGAGTGACCTGACGGCCAGTCAGGCCATGAACTCCAGCCCAATGGCAGACTCGGACTGGATCCACGCGGCCTCGTTGTCCTGGTCGTAGATGATGACCTCACCAGTCTCGAGAGTTACGTCGGCGTATCGCTGGAGTTCCGTCGCGTCCATTCCGACCGTTCGATATTGCGTTTCGTCGTCATCGGTGCGGACTGACATCGATAGATTACCTCGTACAACTAACTTACGGGTAGAAACCTAAATACGTTCGCTAACTATTTCCACACGAGGTTACCTCAGTATAACCCGGTGTATTAACACTCGACGATCGTCTCAATACAACTGTGAACAGCGATCCTGAATCCCGAACAGGTCGCGGGTACTGGCGGGATCGTCCGTTTCTCGTCTGGGTGCTACTGCTGCTTCTGTTCTCGCTCGGTATCAGAGGGGTTCTCGGGGGTGGACAGTTCCTGCTCGCCCCGTCGGGCGATATCGTCGGGGTATCGACGGCAGAACTCGCCGGGACGCCGTTCCGAGACTACCTGCTACCGGGTCTCATCCTTTGCTCGGTTCTGGGCGTCGTACCGCTCGTCGTGACTGTCGGAGTGTACCGAGGGAGGCGGTGGTCGTGGTTCGGCTCGGCCCTCGTGGCTATCGCTTTGGTTATCTGGGTAGGTGTCGAAGGGATCGTCATCGGCTTCGGGGAACGGCTTCAGTATCCAAACCTCTTGCAAGCAGTGGTGATGCTCGTGGTCGCGGGAGCGCCGTCAGTTCGAGCGGCGCTCGGTGAATGACAACACGACGTAGCGCGGCTCATTCCACCGTCTGTTGAGTTTCGATGATCCGGGACCGCATCTCGTCGATCTTCGCGAAGTGACACAGCGGGTTCCCCGGATAGACGACCGGGTTCTCTAACACTCCGACGACCAGCCCAGTGAACGGGGCTGTCACCTCTGTAACGTCGGATTTGAATGGGTTCGTAATCGTGCAGATCGTCTCGTCTTCGTGAACGAGGTCGCCACGTTCGTAATGCATCTCGACGATACCGCCCGCGTCGGCTCTGAGCCACGTCTTCTCGTCCCAGCCCTCGATGACGGTTCGCCAGCCCGGCCATCGAACCGTCTCCTGTGGATAGATACCGTACTCCGCGAAGACACTCCGTACGCCGTCGAGCGCGTGGTCGATCAGGTCCCGCTCGAACCGATGTGCCTCGCCCATCTCGAGCGTGATCGTCGGAATCCCACCGTCGGTGGCCTCGCGCCGGAGCATCCCTTCCGACCCCTCGCCGGCCATGACGAGATTCGTCCCGAAGGCACGTGCGAGTCGTGCCGCCCGTTCGTCGTCCATGTCCGCTCGGACGTGGAACATATTCGTCCGCCCGCGAGTCGACGTGTGGAAATCGAGTCCGAAGTCACACGGTTCGACGAAGTTGTGGTAGATCCTGTGGGCGATGCGATTGGAGCTCGTACTCCCCTGTTTGCCCGGGAACGCACGATTGAGGTCCCGTTCGTAGATCGGGAGGTGTCGCTCCTGTGCGAGAAAGCCCTGGACGTTCAGGACCGGCAGACAGACGAGGGTGCCACAGATATCCGAGTGGTCCCACTCGTGAGCGACCTCGCGAACGACCTCGATCCCGTTGAGCTCGTCGCCGTGGATCGCGGCCGAGAGAAACGCCGTCGGTCCCGGCCTGGGACCGTTAATGATCGTGACCGGAAGGCGAACCGGGTCGCCGAGATACGTCTCGCTGACCGGATATCTGAACTCGTGGGTCTCTCCGGGGTCTACCCGGCCACCGTCGTATTCGAACGGTTCGACCTGGCGGTCCCCCGCCTCGACTACGTCGGAAGTCCCTTCGCTCATATCCCACGTGTCATCGATCGAAGCCTATCAACAGTTGGTAACCCGCGCCTCACCGGTTGTGTCAGACGTTACCAAACGCTCTTTCGAGTCGTTCCCGAATCTCTACGTGGAGGATTTTCTGATGTCCGACACCGCGCCTGGTCACTCCCGGCCGAGCAGTTCCCGGGGTTCAGGTCACGCGAGCGACGAGCGCACCGACACTGTCGACTCCACGCGGCGCATCGGCGTGTTGAGTACCCACAACAGCAAAGAGACGAAAGCGATCCTGAACGCGGTCCGTGCGCTCGGACACGACCCGGTCTGGATACGTGACGAAAATTTCTCCTCGTGGATCGAAGACGGGTCCGTCCAGTATTCCCCGGGAGTGGACGTTCTCGTCAATCGACTGCTCGTGACGAAGAGCGACCAGCCACTGGAGGACCTGCAACTCGCGGGGCTGTTCGCCGAAAAGGTTCCAGTGCTGAATCCACCCGCTGCCGTTCAGAGTACGCTTCACAAATATCGCGCCGGTGTGAGACTGGCAGAGGCGGGGCTCCCGGTCCCCGACGCGTTTTTCGGCCGGGCACCGCGTGCGTTCGAGGATTGGAGAGAGTATCTTTCCGAGCGGGTCGCTCACAAACACACGATCGGAACGAACGGTCGCGGAATGTCGATCGCTTCGTCGGACGAACCCGTGAATCCGAGAATAGACCGTGGGCAGGCGTTCGTGCAAGAATTCCTGAGCACGGATGAGGAGCGACCGTCGGATCTCCGACTCTACGTCGTCGGCGGACGGGTCGTGGGGGCGATGCGTCGTCGCGCTCCCGAGGGCGAGTGGCGAACGAACGTCGCCCTCGGCGGTGACGTCGAGGACATCACGGACGAACTCAGCGAGAGACAGCGCCGGATCGCAGTCGAGGCGACGGACGTGCTCGGGCTCGATATCGCTGGCGTCGACCTCATGTACTCGAACGGCGAGTGGTACGTCCTCGAGATCAACGCGACTGCAGGATTCAAAGGGTTGTACGAGGCAACATCGATATCGCCAGCCCCGCACATCGCGGCCCTCGCCATCGAACGGGCGGACGCGACTGTTGCCCACTCGCGCGTGTCGGAACTCTCGTCGACGCTGGACGATTCAGTTCCCGGTTGTAAACCACCCCTGGACGAACGCGGCTCCGTCGATACAGTTCTCGGATACACCACACGCGTGACTGTCAGTGGTAACGACGCCGCCGTCTCGACGGTCGCGAAAGCGGATACAGGAGCACGACGAACGAGCATCGACACCGAACTCGCCGGACAAGTGGGGGCCGGTCCGATGGTCGGGACGACCGACGTCCGTTCGACGGGTTCGAAAGCGACCGAAACCCGACCGCTCGTCGACATCGACATCCGATTGAACAGTGGGTGGAGAACTGTCACTGCGAGTATCACCGACCGGAGCGATATGCAATACTCGGTGTTACTCGGTCGAGACGTACTGGAGGCCTACACACTGGACATCAGCCGCCGCGTCGAGGAGTAAGGCGGTTACCAGCGTGTGAGCTACCATTAATGGTTCTGCTCCCGGAATTGTCCATATGACCAGACTGGAATTACTTTCGAAAGACGAGATTCCCGAACAGTATCACTACCTCTTCACCGAGGAGTATCTCGGAGACCGTCACATCTTCCGCGTGTGGGCGCACAATCCCGAGATACTGGAAGCGACGCTGGAGTATCTGGAGACGCTCTACGACCAGTTGACCCCTCGGACGAAGGAACTGATCATCCTGACGGTCGCCCAGGCCCGCGGAGCGCGTTACGAGTGGCACCAGCACGTCGACATTGCCCGGTCGCGTGACGTCGGAACCGACGAGATACGCGCCATCGGCGGCCGGGACTTCTCGGGATTCGACGACGAGGAGTTCGTCCTCCTCCAGTACGCCCAGGCCGTCGCGACCGGTGACGTGACCGACCAGATCCACGGAGTCCTCGCGGAAGCGTACTCACCAGCGGAGATCGTCGCCATCGGGTTGCTGGTCGATTTCTACGTCGGACTCTGCAACTACGTCGCTGCCGTCGACCTCCCGTTCGAAGGCGGCGAGTTCGTCGGCTGGACGCCCGACGATGAGACAATCAGTACCCTCTTCGACTGAATGAGACGGAACATCGTCGGCCTCTTGCTGGTCCTCGTCGGTGCAGTGGCCCTGACCGAACCCGTCACCGGTGCGGTCACGTCGACAAGTGCCGTCACGATGCCGCAACTCGGTGGAGTGGGGTTCCCGAACTCGGCGTTTACGACCAGATTCGTGGCTCACTGGTGGGTGTTTCCAGCCTCGATCCTCTTCTCTGCGGTCGCACTGTCCGCCGGCGTCTCGGGAGCGCTGTTTTTCAGCCCGTTTTTCATGCTCGTGGTCGGACTCACCCCCTCGCAGGCTATCGGTGCGGGCCTGCTCACCGAGGTATTCGGCATGGGCAACGGATTGCGGTCGTACGTCAAACAGCGCGTCGTGGACTTCGGGACGGCGAAGTGGCTGTTGCTCGGGGCAGTCCCGGCAGTCGTCGCCGGCGCGCTCGCTGCCCACTACATTCCGACGACGATTCTCAAGGGGAGCTTCGGAGTTGGCCTGCTCGTTCTCGGGGGCTTTCTCGTTTACTACGAGTCACCCGACAAGTGCGAACCCGGCGAGTGCGAGGGTGAGTTCCTGCGCGAAAAGAACACTGGACGGGGGACGACGACGATAGCGGCCACCGATGGTGAAACGTTCACGTACGATACCTGCTGGCGCCCGCCCGGCGTCGCGCTCTCGACTGTCGGCGCGTTCGTAACCGGACTCATCAGCGCCGGACTCCCCGAAATCGTAACGACCCAGCTCATCGTCCGCTGTCGCATCCCGCCCCGCGTCGCCGTCGCGACGAGCGTGTTCGTGCTGGCGATCGCCGCAACTGCAGGCGCAATCGTCCACGCCCTGACCGCAACGCCGGTCTGGTACGTCGTCGCCTGGTCCATCCCTGGAGTCGTCATCGGCGGGACCATCGGGACTCGTGTCGGGAAACACGTTCCCAGCGAACTGATGGAGAGTGGACTCGGCGTCGTGTTCGGACTCGTCGGCCTCGTCGTTCTCGTGACCGAGTTCGTCGTCGCCTGATCTGTCGGCCGACAATCGACTACACCGGACTGTTTGGGCGGTTACACTCCGGTAGCCCGGTGAGGAGCCGCTCCCTGGGTAACCATAAAGTTACAAAATTTTGATGGTTTTTCCAGACGACATCTCGTCTATGTCGACTGAACTGGACAGTGGAGTCGTGGCACCGGACTTCGAACTGCCCAACGTCGGTATCGGGCCGGACCTACTCTCGCTCGACCGCGTCGTGCAGCGGGTCGATTTCGCGGTGCTGTTGCTGCTCCGGGACTATCACTGCCCGAAGTGCAAGAATCAAGTGCAGACGCTGGCAGAGGAAGCGCGCCAGTTCGCAGAACTGAACGCCGTTGTCCTCCCGGTGCTTCCGGAACCCGTCGAACGCGCCGAGGAGTGGCAGGAACAGTTCGACCTCCCGTTCCCGCTGCTGGCCGACCCCGACAAGAACATCGCCGACAAGTACGACCAGCCGACGCGCTACGGGACGCTCGGCGCGCTACACGACCTGATCGGTCGCTTGCCCGAGAGCGTGATTCTGGATACTCGCGGCGACGAAGCGGAAATCGTCTACACCTACGAGGGGAAGTCACCGGGAGACCGACCCGAGGTCGAGACGCTCGTCGACGAGATCGACCGGATTCAAGAGTCGTTCGTCTTCGACTGCTCGCTCGTCGATTGCTGACGATACGGTTTCTCTCCTGAATTTTCTGATCTATTACGGTCCACTTTATTATCGCTCGAACGGTCGAGCGCGTGGGCGACAATACCGCACTCGCACACGACGACAGCACCTTTTCTATGCCGGACTTCCGGACGCTATAACCATTTCCCGTCCGTGCGCCAGTTCAGGGTTCCGGGGCACACCCAAGAGCCAGATACGTCATCGTCTACCCGGATATGGACCCCACACGACGACGATTACTCAGACTCAGTGGCATCGCGGCGGCCGGCGCCATCGCCGGTTGTTCGACGGAGACGGAGACCGATACGCCCGAGCCGGCGGACGACGGAGGGGACGACGGCGGCGCGGACGGGGAGTCGACGCCAACGTCTACGCCGACGCCGACTTCGGGGTCGGGGGACAGCCAGTTCGACTTCGGCGGCTGGTTGAGCGACACGAGCAACTACGACGGAACGACCGCGGATATGCGCGGGAGCGGGTCCGTGACCATCGAGGTGGGCGCACAGGCCAACGGCGGCGGGTTCGGGTTCGCGCCGCCCGCGGTCTGGGTGGATCCCGGTACCGACGTGACATGGGAGTGGACGGGAGACGGGGGGAGTCACAACGTCGTCGCCGAGTCGGAGGCCGACTTCAGAAGCGGCGACGCGACGAGCGAGGCCGGAACGACGTTCTCACAGACGTTCGATACGGCGGGTATCGTGACCTACTACTGTAATCCCCACCGGTCTATGGGGATGAAAGGTGCCGTCGTCGTGGGCGACCCCGACGGTAGTGCGACCGCAACCCCGGCGAGCCAGGACTACAGCTTCCAGGCGGCCTCGTTCGACGCGTACTGGTACTCGCTGTACAACATGAGCACCAACATCGCGATGAGCGGCAACGGCGTCCCCTTCCCGCTGAACGAGCAGATGGAACAGCTGCAGTCCCAGCGCATGCCGGCGATGCTCGAAAACGCCGACGTCGACCGGCCGCCGATCAACAATCCGAACCTCTCGCTAGCGTCGTTCACCGAGGGGGACCCGAATTTCACTCAGGAGCCCGTTCTGGAAGACGACACCGGGCGACCCGACGCGTCGACGCTCGCCTGGGACAAGAGCAACTCCTCGCTTGTCGTGAGTCCCTCCTCGGTGGGCTGGACCCACCTCAAGGGCGTCACGTGGGCGAAGAACTTCCAGAACCACTTCGACCTGCTGCCCGGCGAGATGGCCCCGAAGTTCCGGGCGCAACTGCTGACGACGCTGGCACAGGTCGGGGTCAACGCGGCGATCCTCGTCGGCGGATCCAGGGGCAACGGCGCGCTGACCCACGGCGACAGCTTCGAGTTCCTCTCGGAGTACCACCCCAGCGAGGGACGGATCGTCGACGAGACGCGCCGGCCTCACCACCACTCGGCGATGCTGTGGTTCCTCTCGGACCTGAACAGCCTGGCACAGAACGGCTGGTTCGGCTACGTCAACCCGCGACCGCTCATCCCGAAAGAAGCCGGCGCCGACGGCGTCTTCGACCCACCCGTCGGCATCCAGGAGATCACCGACGGCGTCGCGGACGCGACGATGAACCTGTTCGACGCGAGCGAGGTGGCGTCGATGGAGTCGACGCGGTCGGTCGGGCAGATGCTCGGCGCGGTCGGCTACTACGGCCCGCAGGCCGGGAACGACGAGATGCACTCGTCGGCCGTCGAGTACGCCAACGCGCTCGCTGACGTGATAGACGACAACCTCGCCGGCAACGGTCGGGTCGAGGGCGGCGCGGACAACCAGGCCGCGACCCAGGGCATCGTCGCGCAGGGGCTGCTATGGGCCTCGCAACTGGACGGCGTCGACCGGTCCGACATGGCTGACGAAGTCGTCGGCTACATGCTCGACGAACTCTGGGACCCCGACGGCGGGACGTTCATGTCCGGCACCGACGCCTCGACGTATGCCATCACGGCCAGGGACGCCGGGGACATCACCGGTGGGCTGAACGCCGCCGACGCGGTACTGGGGCGCTCGGGCGTGCAGGACACGTTCGCGACGTTCTTCAACCAGACGTTCAACCGCGGCCGGCTCCAGCGAGCGGAACGGCCACCCTCCCGGAGCCAGGACGCGGAGTTCCCGCTCCCACTCCCACCCAACGCCGGGGGTGAGTACGGCCAGGCGGCAGTCTACAACGCCGAGGTCGAGTACGACGCCGAAGCCGACGCGTGGTCGGTGACCGACCCGCGGTTCCGGACTGCCGAAGCGCTCTATCTCGCCAACCAGGACATCTGGGTGGGTAACTGGGGCGGTGACTTCTATCAGGGCCGGGGCGTCCCTGGCCAGAGCGACACTCCGGATTGACATCCTCCGCGGTCACGCGGATGCGGTGGTCGATCCCGGCACCGCCTTCTCGATTCAACAGCAGGAACGCGCGTTCACAGAACGCCCAGCTGGAGCCAGACGCCGAGGACGACACCGTAGACGAGGTGGAACAGGAGGAAAGTTGCGACCATCGGCATCCCGGGGTCGAGGTCCAGGACCACGTTCATCCAGAAGACCGCAGCCCCGAGGAACAGCACGAACCCGTACGCGAGTCCGAACAGGACTGCTGTCGTCACCGAGCCGATGGTGAGACCGATCAGCGGAACGACGACCACGAAGACGAGTCCGGCGATGATCCCGTACAGCGCGTGTAGGACCATCCCCTGCATCATATATTCGTCCGGTTCGCCGTCTCCGACGTACTTCGACCAGAATTGCGCCGTCGGCGGCGGCGAATCGCCTCCCAGCGCCATCATGAATACCGTCATGACGATAGTCGCGATCAGTCCACCGACGAGTCCGCCGAGTACAGTGAATGTTGCCATGTGTGGATCCTCCGTTTACATAACCTCTTGATAGTAGGTTACGTATAGTATCTGTTTTGTGGGGTCGGTAATAAATATCCGCTGAGTGGTGGGAAATCCGGTTACCCGTCTGTTAGCGGCACAGCTTCACTATCGGAACGACTGTAATTTCGGTTTCCAAAGTGGGAGGAAACCGAGCCCGCGGGGATTTGAACCACGGTCAGACGTGCTCGCAATGCTGCGCGCGTCTTCCCTGATTCAAATCCCCGGTCGGTCGCACACTCGCTCACGAGTGGCGAGCACACGCTACGCGGTGCTCGCCGAGTTGTTCGCGAGAGAAGCGAGCCCGCGGGGATTTGAACCGAGTGCGAGACGGTCCTGCTCGTCTCGCTTCGCTCGACTGCGCGGGCTGCGACTCGCGTGTTCAAATCCCCGCGGTGACGACATTTGCCGCTCGCGAATTGCTCGCGGCAAAATGAGCGAGCCCGCGGGGATTTGAACCCCGGACAACTTGGTCCGGAACCAAGCACTCTGTCCACTGAGCTACGGGCCCTCGAATCCGGATAACAGACAGCGCGGCATAACCGTTGCGAGACGAACCGAGAAAACGGAACCGACCGTCAGGGCTGTTCGCCGGTTTCGATCGTGAACTCGCCGGTCGGATAGGCGACGCAGGTGAGACAGTAGCCGTCCTCCATGTCGTCGTCGAACAGCGCCTCGTTGTTGCTGTGACGGATGAAATCCGAGGCGTTGCCGTCCTGGATCTGTCCGGCACAGGAGACACACTGGCCCTGTCGGCAGGCGTAGGGGAGGTCCCAGCCCTCGTCTTCGCCGGCGTCGAGGATGGTCTCGTTGTTCGCGACTTCCACGGTTTCGCCTTCCTTGGCGAAGTCGATCTCGTAGTACTCGACCTCGTCCTCGGCGATGGAGTCGGGGTCGAACCCTTCGTCTGCCTCCTCTTCCTCGCCCTCGGCGAGTTCGCCCTCGGCGTCGCCGGCAGGGATGGCCCCGGCCGCGCCACCACCGATAGAGCGGTTCATCGGCTCGGGGAAGTCCGTCTCGGGGACGGTCTCGGCC
>Ga0207718_100081_pt1 | contig 117009 bp, 124 predicted proteins | sample A23M2SouthBayCA_FD_187749 | JGI IMG/M metagenome (GOLD analysis project Ga0207718, IMG submission 187749) | Aerobic enrichment media microbial communities from Eden Landing Ponds, California, USA - A23 M2 (SPAdes) | ecosystem: Environmental > Aquatic > Marine > Unclassified | place: Emeryville...
TCTTTCGAGAAGTAAAGAGACGAACATCTTCGTTTTCAAACTGTTTCAGCCACGTCGATCCAGACACAGCTGACGACTGGCTCAGATCGTTCAGCTTCGCATGGAATCAGCTAATCTGAACACTACCACTGAACGAGGGCGACAGTTTAAACCACCGGAGGAGCCAATCGGGGCGTAATGGACGTTGCGGACCTGCCGGGCGTGCCGTCGTGGCTGCCCGAGCACCTGCAGTCGAACGGCATCGAGGAACTGTACCCACCACAGGCCGAGGCCGTCGAGGCCGGTGTCACTCGCGGGGAGAACCTCGTCGCCAGCATCCCGACCGCCAGCGGGAAGACGCTGATCGCACAGTTAGCGATGCTATCGAGCATCGCCGACCCCGAGGAGACCGACGCCCCCGACAGTAGCACCAGCCTCGGCGGCACCGCCCTCTACATCGTCCCGTTGCGAGCGCTCGCGAGCGAGAAGCAGGCCGAGTTCGAGCAGTTCGAGCAGTACGGACTCGACGTGGGCGTCTCGACGGGTAACTACGAGTCGGACGGTGGGTGGCTCGCCGACAAGGACATCGTCGTCGCCACCAGCGAGAAGGTGGACTCGCTGGTGCGCAACGACGCGCCGTGGCTCAGCGATCTGGCCTGCGTGGTCAGCGACGAGGTTCACCTCGTCGACGACGGTGAACGCGGCCCGACGCTCGAGGTAACGCTCGCGAAACTCCGGCGGATCAACCCAGATATGCAGACGGTCGCGCTGTCGGCGACCATCGGCAACGCCGACGCGCTCGCGGAGTGGCTCGACGCCGCACTCGTCGACTCGGACTGGCGACCCATCTCGCTGAAGAAGGGCGTCCACTTCGGACAGGCCTTGCACCTCGAAGACGGCGACCAGCGGGAACTCCCCGTCAGAAACAACGAGAAACAGACCGCCGCGATCGTCCGCGACACGCTCTCCGACGACGGCTCGACGCTCGTGTTCGTCAACTCACGGCGCAACGCCGAGGCCGCCGCCGGCCGCCTCGCGAACGTCACTCGCGAGGCCCTGACGGGGGAAGAGCGCGAGCAGCTGGCTGACGTGGCCGCCGAGATCAGGGACGTGAGCGACACCGAGACCAGCGACGACCTCGCGGACGCGGTCGCGAAGGGAGCTGCCTTTCACCACGCCGGATTGGCGAGCGGACACAGAGAACTCGTCGAGCAGGCCTTCCGCGACCGCCTGCTGAAGGTCGTCAGCGCGACGCCGACGCTGGCGGCCGGGGTCAACACGCCCAGCCGCCGGGTCGTGGTGCGGGACTGGCGGCGCTACGACGGGACGGCGGGCGGGATGGCTCCCCTCTCCGTGCTGGAGGTTCACCAGATGATGGGGCGAGCGGGCCGCCCCGGTCTCGACCCCTACGGCGAGGCGATCATTCCCGCATCGAGCCACGACGAACTCGACGAGCTATTCGAGCGCTACGTCTGGGCCGACCCCGAGCCGGTCCGGTCGAAGCTCGCGGCGGAGCCGGCCCTGCGGACCCACCTGCTGGCGACCGTCGCCAGCGGTTTCGCTCGTTCGCGGTCGGGCCTGCTGGAGTTCCTCGAACGCACGCTGTACGCCAGCCAGACCGACGAGAGCGGCCGGCTCGAAGGAGTGGTCGACACCGTTCTAACGTATCTGGAGGACAACGACTTCCTGGAGCGCGAGGTGGACGACACGGGTGACACCGAACTCTCGGCGACCTCGCTCGGCCACACCGTCTCCCGGCTCTACCTCGACCCGATGAGCGCCGCCGAGATCATCGACGGCCTTCGCAGCGGGGGTCAAGGCAGTGAGCCCCCGGAACGTGCGAGCGGCGAAGCCGCGAGCAGCGCAGACGCCGCCAGCGAGGAGCCGCCCGGCTTCACCACGGCGAGCGATCTCGCCAGCGAAGACGAGGAGGGCGAAGAAGTCAGAGAGCCGACGGCGATGGGACTGTACCACCTCGTCTCGCGCACGCCGGACATGTACGAACTGTACCTGCGCTCGGGCGACTCAGAGGAGTACAGCGAGATCGCCTTCGAGCGCGAAGCCGAGTTCCTCGGGCGGATGCCCTCCGAGTTCGAGGACGACCGCTTCGAGGATTGGCTGGCGGCGCTGAAGACCGCCCGCCTGCTCGAAGACTGGGCCAGCGAGGTCGACGAGGACACGATCACGGAACGCTACGGCGTCGGCCCGGGCGACATCCGCGGCAAGGTCGAAGGCGCACAGTGGCTGCTCGGGGCCGCCGAGTCGTTGGCCAGCGAACTCGGCCTGGACGCCGCGCCCGCCATCCGCAAAGCGAGGACCCGCGTCGAACACGGCGTCCGCGAGGAACTGGTCGATCTCGCGGGCGTTCGCGGGGTCGGGCGCAAGCGCGCCAGACGGCTGTTCGACGCCGGCATCGAGGATCGCGCGGACCTTCGCGATGCGGACAAGTCGGTCGTGCTGGCGGCGCTGCGCGGTCGCGAGAAGACCGCCGAGAACGTGCTGGAAAACGCCGGCCACCGCGACCCGTCGATGGAGGACGTAGAGCCGTCCGAAGAAGTCGAGTACGAGCGCGACGAGGACGACCGCGGCGGAGCGGAGCCCGAAGAAGACGACGATCAGGCCAGCCTGGGTGATTTCTGATGACGGGTGATCGCTGATGCGGGTCGTCGAAGGCATGGCGACCGTCGACGACGTGGACACGTTCGTCGAACACCTCGGAGAGATCGGCGAGGAGTACGGCGTGGCGGTGCAGGCGTTCGACGCCCGCTACGTCGTGGACCGGGACCACCTCGAACGGGCCGTCGAACTCGCGGACCGGGCGTTCGAGCGGGGCGAGGAGATCGCACGGGACCGTGCTGTGGAGGTGCTGCTCTACGCTGCGGGCCGCCGTCAGATCAATCGCGCACTCGAGATGGGTGTCGGCGAGGGCGAGTCGTCGGTCGTCGCCGTGGTCCACGATCCGACGGGCGACGGTGACGAAGCAGGGGCTGCCGTGGCCGTCGGGGAGCTACTCGATCCCGGCGAGACGCTGGGCGAATACGACGAGGCGTTCGTCCGGGGCTTCTTCGAGATCAGTGAGGCCGAACTGGCGGCGACGAGCGGCGACCTCGCCGACCTCGTGCGCGAGCGGGTGGCGCTGCTGACCGTCGAGAAATAGGGCGGCGAACTGACGGATAATGCGGTCGAAGAAACGGACAGGACAGCGGACGACAGTATCGAAAAAGCACTGATACGGATTATTGTAGTCGTTTTCCCGGCCGACCGCACACTGTCGTGGAGTCGATCTGGTCACGATCGACAATAATCCGTATGAAAGCCCTCGCCACGTTCGCGGTCGCTGATCGGGATATTCTCGCTCCCGTCGGTCGCTCGAATAGGGCCCGATCAGACGACGTACCGCTGGCGCGAACGCGTCTCGCCCTTTCGATCCGCCAAGGTACAAACAGCCACACACCTCCCCAGCCGATTCGCTCGGTCGCTTCGCTCCCTCGCTCATCCCTCACGCAGGTATGTCGCTCGACGGAGCGAGCGACAGCGCGCGCCGACGTAGTTTGCCCGAGATCGAACTATTCCAGCGGATGTTCGAGGACGATCGTCTGCTCGCGGCCGGGGCCGACACCGACGGCGTAGATGGGGGTGTCGAGTTCGTCCTCGACGAATTCGAGGTAGTCGCGTGCGTTCTCGGGGATCGCCTCGTACCCCTCGTCGGCGACGGCGTCCCAGTCGACCTCGGGCCAGCCCTCGAACGTCTCGTAGTTGACCTCGCAGCGGCCCCACTGCTCGGTCGTCGGCGGGACGCTGTCGATAGTCTCGCCGTCGAGGTCGTAGCTGACGCCGATCTTGACCTCGTCCAGTCCGGCGAGCACGTCGATGTGGCCGACGACGACGCCGGTGAAGCCGTTGGCCCGCGTCGCGTGGCGAAGGACCGGGAGGTCGAGCCAGCCCACCCGGCGCGGGCGGCCGGTGACGGTGCCGTACTCGCCGCCCTCGTCGCGGATGTAGGTCGCGAGTTCTTCCTCACGTTCGCCCGCCTCGCCGTCGTAGCCGGGCGTATCGCCCTCGACGCCAGCCAGTTCCGTCGGCAGCGGGCCGCTGCCGACGCGTGTGCTGTACCCCTTGACGATGCCGACGACCTCGCCCTGCCCGATCTCTGTCGGGCCGAGGCCGGTGCCGGTACAGGCCCCGCCGGCGGTCGGGTTCGAGGAGGTGACGAACGGGTAGTTGCCGTGGTCGATGTCGATGAGGGTGCCCTGTGCACCCTCACAGAGGACCTCGTCGCCGTCGTCGATGCGGGACTGGAGGTAGTCCCCGCAGTTGACGGTCATGTCCTCCTCGGCCAGGCGCTCGCCGTAAGCCCGATACGTCTCGTAGAGGGCGTCGACGTCGAGTTCCTCGCCGGCCTCCTTGCCGAACACGTCCTCGACGACGGCGCGTTTCTGCGGGACGACGTATTCGAGGCGCGTGCGCAGGACCTCGGGGTCGAGCAGGTCGCCGATCCTAACGCCGCGGCGACCGGCTTTGTCCTCGTAGGTCGGGCCGATGCCCCGACCCGTGGTGCCGACCTCCTCGTCCTTGTCTTCCTCCTCGATGCCATCGAGGCGGCGGTGATACGGGAAGATGACGTGGGCGCGCTCGGCGACGCGAACGTCGGGATCGAGGCCGCGCTCGCGGAGCGCATCGAGTTCGTCGAACAGCGTCGCAGGGTTGACGACGCAGCCGTTGCCGATGACGCAGGTCTTGCCGCGGACGACGCCAGACGGGAGCAAAGAGAGTTCGTAGGTTTCCTCGCCGACGACGACGGTGTGGCCCGCGTTGTCGCCGCCCTGATAGCGGACGACGACGTCGGCATCCTCGCCATAGAGATCGACGGTGCCACCCTTCCCTTCGTCGCCCAACTGCGATCCGATGATCGTGACGGTCATACCGGACGCGTCTTTTCCGGGCGGCTACAAATCGGTGCCGGTTCGAGACACAAACGATTCGTATCGTCGTTCACATGGGCCGACTATGCCCCTCCACTCGCGCCGCGTCGTTCTGTCGAGTATCGCCGCCCTGACCGCCGGCCTCGCGGGGTGTGCGACCGGTCGCGACGACGATCCCACCGCGACGCCGACGGCCAACGAACCCCAGCAGTTCACCGGCGAGAGCACCGACCCGGCGACCGCGACGCTGCGTCGACCCGCTGGCGGGAGCGTCGTCACGTCGTCGGAGCGAACGCCCGACCCCGACCGCGGCGACTACCTCACGACCGTGTGGGCGATCACCTCTTCAGCGGCGGCCGACGCGCTCTCCTTCCCCGATGGGACAGAGAACGTCGCGGCCGCGCGGTCGCTGCTGGACGGTACCGACTTCGCGAGCGAGGCGGTCGTCTGCCAGCAGTACATCTCCGAGGACTGTCTGACCCGGGAGGTCGAGCGTCTCCAGTGGGCGGAAGACGCCGTCGCAGTCCAGTACCGCGCTATCGAAGTCGATCGGGAGTGCGATGTCGACGAGGGCGACAGCGAGGCGACGCTGCTGCGCGTCCCGACGGCGCTGGAGGATGGACTGGGCTACTTCAGAACGAGCGTGGACCAGTCTTGAACGGCAGTCGCCGAGATCAGTAGTCGCGCTCGCCGGCCGGAACGGTCGTCTCCAGCCAGTTCTCCTCGGGCGGGAGCGGACAGGAGAACGTCTCGCTGAAGGCACAGAAGGGGTTGTACGCGAGGTTGAAGTCCAGCACGACTTCGTCGCCGTCGGCCACTTCCCCCTCGGGTTCCAGTTCCATGTACCGGCCGCCTTTGTAGGACTGTTGACCGGTCGTCTTGTCCCTGAACGGGACGAAGAACCCGCCAGAATCGTCGTGTTCCTGTCGGTAGCCCGCCAGTTCGTAGTCCTCGCCGTCGAGTTCGAAGGTGAACGTAACCACGCGGAGATAGCGCACGGTGCGCCCGTCGCTGGTCTCCATCTCGACGGTCTCTGGCGGGTCGACGGTCGAGACGGTCGCCTCGACGCGGTAGTCTGGGGCTGGATCGAAGTAGTCTAGACCGTCGAAGTCGTCGCGCTCCTCGGGCGGGATCGGCGACTGTTGGTGCTCGTCGAAGAAGCGGTCTTTCTCGGCTCGGTTGGCTTCCAGTTCCGCGACGTAGTCCTCGGTCGTGTCGGTCATGAACTGGGATACGCTACGGAACCGTTTGAGTCCGGCGGGTCGGGACAGAGCGCGGGACCGATCACTGCACGTCGGTATCGCCCTCGCTCGCTGCTTCGCGGGCACGGCGGCCCAGATCGGCCAGCATCACGACGCCGATCGAGAGGAAGCCGACCCCGACCAAAAAGAGGTCGTCGCTCGTCATCGACCCGAAGGCAGCGTCGCTGTAGGACATCGCGAGGACGAGGAGACCGGCCAATAGGATTCCGATGGCGAGGTATCGGAGCATCTGTTCGGTTTGCATACCGAGAGGACGCGGCGAAAGGATATAACTTCGACAGGTGGCCGCTCGCTGTACCGAGGGTCTCACTGCGTTCGAACCTCGCATGCGCCGTCCGGGAATTGAACCCGGGCTCTAGCCTTGGGAAGGCTATGTCCTACCACTGGACCAACGGCGCGCTCGTTGCACTCGCGCCGGCTTCGCAGTTCCGTGGGAACTGCTCACCCGTCAGAGCAGAGCTCTGACGAGGATCGCGAATCCATCGGATTCGCTCACCAACGGCGCTTACTCTCACGTTGTACCGCGGTCGCACTTGAACGTAGCGCTTCGGTGGGCGACAGTGACTTGGCCGAACCGCCCTCAACATCCGACGTGTCTCGGTCGAACCTGCCCCCGTCGCTCCTGCTGTACTTCGACGCGAGCGTGCGCTACGGGCCCGACAACGCGACGCCGACCTCGGCGGCGGTGGGGTTCGTCGTCGGCGACGGGACCGAAACGCTGATCGAGCAGTCCCTGCCGGTCGGGACGTTTGTCTCCAGCACCCATCTGGAGTATCGGGCGCTGCTGGAGGCGGTCCAGGCCGTCGAAGCGATGGACGGACGGATCGCCTCGCTGCACGTCCACGGTGACGCCGACGCCGTCGTCGACGCGGTCGACCCGGCGGTCGACGCGGAGCCGGGAGATCAGATCATGCAAAAGCGGGTGCGTGCGATCCGGGCGGCCGTCGAGGACGTGCCGACGGTGACCTACCGCGCCGTCGGCCGCGGGGAGAACCGGCGCGCCCACGACCTCGCCCAGCGAGGACACACGGGCGACCACGAGCAGTAACAGTCGTCCGTGTCCCCCGGCGTGGGGATTATAGTCACAGCCCCCCTAGCCGTCCCCGTGAACACGCGTACCGGGGCGCTCGACGCGGTGGTCTTCGGGGTCGACATCCAGAGCGGCGACGTGCGCGGCGACGCGCCGTCGTACGCGCTGGTCGTGTTCGATGGCGAAGAGATCGAGCGGGACGTGGTGAGTCTGCGAAAGCTCCGGCGGCGCATCGACGACGAGGAACCGTCGATCGTCGCGACGGACAATATGTACGAACTGGCCGAGGACAAGGACTCGCTGATCCACTTTCTGGGGAACCTGCCCGACGCGACCAAACTCGTGCAGGTGACAGGGGCCGAACAGCCCGAACCGCTGTCCCGTGTCGCCGCCCGCCACGGTGTCCCCTACGGCAAGGACCCGATGAAGGAAGCCGAAGCGGCGGCGCGACTCGCGGCGGCCAACGTCGGCCAAGAGGTGTCTGCCTTCACCGACACGACCGAGGTGAAGGTCGCCCGCGGGCGCTCGACCGGCGGCGGTGGCGGCTGGTCCGAGGACCGCTACACTCGGCGCATCCACGGCTCGGTCAAGCAACAGGCCCGCGAGGTCGAGTCGAAACTGGAGAGCGCCGGCCTCGACTACGAGCGCGAGGTCACCGAAAAGTACGGCGGCTTCTCCCAGGCCATCTTCACCGTCGAAGCGAAGCCCCAGGACATCCCCGTCTCGCGGATGCGGGCCGGCGACGTGCGCGTCGAGATCGAGCGCGAGCGCCGCGACGGCATCGAGTTCCGGCCCCTGGCCAAGCGCCGGGACTTCGTGCTGGTCGGCGTCGATCCGGGGACGACGACCGCCGTCGCGCTCGTGGGGCTGGACGGCGAAGTACTGGACGTGTACTCCTCGCGGACCGTCGACGCCGCGGGCGTCACCGAGTGGATCGTCGAGCACGGCCGCCCTATCGTCGTCGCGGCGGACGTGACGCCGATGCCCGAGACCGTCGAGAAACTCCGGCGGTCCTTTTCGGCCGCCGGGTGGACCCCCGACCGCGATCTGGCGGTCGACGTGAAACAGCACCGCACCCGCGAAGAGGCCTACGACAACGACCACGAGCGGGACGCGATGGCCGCCGCGCTCTCGGCGTTCGACGACCACGAGGACCAGTTCGAGCGCATCGCGGCGAAGGTTCCCCCGCGCGAGGACGTGGGCGAAGTGACCGCCCGCGTCGTCGCCGACGAGGAGTCCGTCGAGAGCGTGCTGGCCGACCGGACCGACGACGGCGAGGACGACGAGACGGGGGCGGAGCACAAGCCGCGTGATCTCACGGCCGAGGAGAAGGAGATCAAGCGCCTGCGCGCTCGCGTCGAACGGCTGGAGGGCCACGTCGACGACCTCAAGGAGACGATCCAGCAGAAAGACGAACAGCTACGGGAGAAAGACAAACAGATCCAGCAGGCCCGCAGCGAGGAGCGCCGCGAGGTCCGCAAGGAGCGGGAGGTGACGCGACTCGAACGGGAGAACGAGCGACTGGAGCGGGAACTCGAAAGCGAGCGTGAGGACCGCGAAGAACTCGAGTCGAAACTGGAGCGGCTCAAAGGACTGTGGAAGCTGGATCACTCGAACTTCGCCGACGTAGCGGAGGCCCAGCAGGGACTCGTCTCGGTGAAGGTGATCGAGCAGTTCACCACCGACGCCATCGAGGCCGCCGACGAGGCGGTTGGCCTGGTCGAGGACGACGTGATCTTGCTACGGGACGCCTCGGGCGCGGGTCGGTCGACGGCCCAGCGACTGGCAGACGTGAACCCCCGGATCGTCCTGCGTAACGGCGGTAGGCTCTCGGACGCGGCCGACGAGATCCTCTTCGACCACGAGATTCCCGTCGCGCCCGCGGACATGGTGACGGTTCAGGAGGTCGACGAACTGGCCGTCGCTCGCGAACAGGAGGTCGAGGACGCCATCGACGACTGGGAAGCCCGCGCCGAGGAGCGAAAGCGCGAGCAGAACGCCGAGATGGTCGATCAGATCATCAGCGAGCACCGGGCCGACCGGCCCGAGAGCGAGTAACAGCGGCTGGCGTCGGTGCTACGGCATTCCGCCCATACCGCCACCGCCCATGCCGCCACCGCCGAGGCCGAAGGCGGACATGAGGTTCTTGATCATCCCGTAGACGACGAGGCCGAGCCCGGCGATGACGAAGGCGATACCGGCGGCGACGATCGGGGCCTGCCAGGCGACGACGGCGATACCGCCCAGCATGACGACGACTCCGAGGATCCCTGCGATACCGAGTTTGTCGAGCATATCCCGACAGGAGCCAGCGAGCGTGGTAAGTGTCCCGGTCTCGACCGCTCCGTCGTCCGCGCGAGCGCTCACTTCGAGAAGGTCGTGTCCACGTCGCGGGCCGCGCCCACGAGTTCGGCGACGGCGTCCTGGCGCTGGAGCAGCGTCATGGTGTCGCCCTCGACGGTGAAGGGGCCGTCCATGACGGCCTCGGTGACGCCGATTTCGTCCCGGAGCATCGCCTTCCAGACCTCGTAGGGGCCGGCGATGGCGAAGTCGTACTCGAAGTCGGCAGCGAGTTCGGCGGCCGGACACGCCCCGTCGTCGACGACGAGGCGGATCACGATCGGATCGCCGTCGTAGGTGTCGTCAGGCGTGATCTCGAAGCGAAACGTCGCGGTGAAGTCGGCCGCGGCCTCGGCGAAGGCCGACCGGTCGGCCAGTTGGGCGCGCCACTGGTCGACCCACTCGTCGGCCGATTCGGGCAGCGTCGTACTCATCGCCCGGTCGTAGGCCCAACGGGACCTTGTACGTTGTTATCCGGTCGCTGGACGAGCGGCCCGAACGGTCGAAACCATACAAACCTTAAACCGCTCGCCGTCAAAGCATCGCGTATGAGCGACAACGAGGGTCGAAAGAACCTCCGCATGCCAGAAGACGACGAGGTGTTCGCAATCGTCACAAACATGCTCGGTGCCAACCGGGTCACGGTCCGCTGTATGGACGGGGTAGAGCGCACGGCGCGCATCCCCGGCAAGATGCAGAAACGGATCTGGATCCGCGAGGACGACGTTGTCCTCGTCGAACCCTGGGACTGGCAGGACGAGAAGGCCGACATCACCTGGCGCTACGAGAAACAGGAGGCCGACCAGCTCAAAGAAGAGGGCCACATTCAGGAGTAACCATGACGACACCGACATGACCCCACCGACCGGAGGCGAGCGATGAGCGACGACGCCGAGTTTGGCCTCGTCGAACCCGAGGAGGCCGACGGCGTCGGCGACGAGTGGGAGTCCATCGACGTTTCTGACACCGAGGCCGACGAGATAGCGCGGACCCGGGACCGGGAGTTCAGCGAGTTCCGCAAGCGCATCAAAAACACCGAGCAGTTCAAGGTGACCGACTCGGTGTTCGACGACGCCACCTACGGCGCGCTGTACAAGCTCGTGCAGGACGGCCACATCGACGCCTTCGGCGGCCCGATCTCGACGGGCAAGGAGGCCAACGTCTACACCGCGCTGGGCGGGGGCAGCGAGGCGCGAAGCGCCACGGGAGCGAGCGGCGAGGACGGGCCCCGCGACAACGAGGTCGCAGTGAAGGTCTACCGGATCAACGCCTCGGACTTCCGCGACATGCGGGGCTATCTCGACGGCGACCCCCGCTTCGAGGGGATCGGGTCGGACAAGAAGAAGGTCGTCACGGCGTGGGTCCGAAAGGAGTTCGCGAACCTCCAGCGCGCGAAGAAGGCAGGCGTGCGCGTTCCGAATCCGATCGCCGTCCAGCGAAACGTCCTCGTGATGGAGTACATCGCCACCGAGGAGGGCCGGGCCAAGCGACTCAACGAGGTCCACATCGAGAACCCCGAAACCGCCTTCGAGGTCGTTCGCGAGTACATGCGCCGGCTGCAAGACGCCGGACTGGTCCACGGCGACCTCTCGGAGTACAACATCGTCTTCCACGAGGGCCAGCTCGTCGTCATCGACCTCGGGCAGGCGGTGACGGTCCACCACGGCAACGCCCACGAGTACCTCGAACGGGACTGCGAGAACGTCGCGAACTTCTTCTCCCGACAGGGCGTCGACGTGACGACCGACGACCTGTTCGACTTCGTTACCCGGGCCGACGAGGACGACGAGTAGCCTCGCAACGCCCGTCGCTCACCACTCGATATCCAGCACGTCGAGCGCCAGCGCGAACAGTCGGTCGGCACCGCCGTAGAAGGCGACCCAGAGCGTGACGCCGAAGCCGGCGGTGATCGCAACAACCTCGACGAGCTGGGTCACGATGCCGGTTCCACCGACCAGCAGGCCCGCGAGGCCGTCCAGCGTCACTGTCGCCACCAGCAGCGACACGAGGTAGACGACGAAACGGACGAACGGGTGATACCCGCCCCACTGTTCGTACCGCCGAGCGATCACGACCGCGAGGGCGAGGACGGCGACGACGACCGCTCCGGCGAGGAACTGGGTCGTCCGAGCGGGCCGCGTCGTCGTGACGAGCGACCCAGTGATCGCCCCGGTGAGGATACCCAGCCCGACCGCCCACAGGGCGACCGACCGGCGACTCATGCTTCGCCCCCGCACTCGGTGTGACAGGCCGCGACGGACTCGTGCATGGCACCACGCTGGACCGGGACCGTCATAACGTCCCCGACCGGCGAGACACCGCCCAGCGCAGAACTATCGTACCTATTATCTGAATGTTTTATCATCAGTATTCTGTTTATTCTGGCACGAACTGTGTCGGCTCGTGGCTTGCCCGCTTTTTCTGGACTGTCGACCGCTGTCGTTCGGTCATCGACAGACCGAGACGCGATATCGACGTTGGTCGTAGTGTCTCGACGTAACGGCGTTTTCAGGGCTCTCAGACGGTCAAGTCTCCGATCTCCTGCTAATATCGAGCTCTCAGCGGGTTTCAGACAGTTCAAAATCATAAATCGATTATATATCCTGTTTTGTATACAAAAGCTGGCCACGGGGGGAGTGGCCAGCGAGCGCGCCGACGGGCCCGGATCGACAGTGCCAGCAGCCGGGGGATGACAGGTGGACCATGACAGCCCCAGTGGGCCCGTCGCCGCGGTACGGAAAGGGGGTGGGACTATCCCTCAGCCAGTCCCTTCGCGAACTGCTCTGCGAACAGCACGTAGATGATCAGCGTCGGCATCGCCGCGAGGAAGGCTCCGGCCATCCGCAGGCCGAAGTCGACGCCGGAGATGTCCGCCCCCATCCCCGAGAGGATGAGCGTGATCGTCGCGACCGGCGACGACGAGCTCCCGATCAGCGTCAGCGAGAACAGGAACTCGTTCCAGATCTGCGTGAACTGGTAGATCAGCACGACGCCGATCATCGGCTTCGAGAGGGGCAGCACGATCCGGGTGTAGATCTTGGTGATCGAGGCCCCGTCCATCTTGGCCGCCTCCACGAGTTCCGTCGAGATCGTGTTGTAGTACGACCGGAACAGGAGCATACAGATCGGGATGCCGTAGGCGACGTGGGTGATCATCAGTTCGAGCAGGCGAGCGTGCTCGACCTGCAGCATCGGCAGCGCCCACACCGGTGCCAGTACCTCCTCCAGCGGGAGGATGTTGGTCCAGAAGTCAGACAGCGGGACCAGCACCGCCTGTAGCGGGATGAAGATCCCGATGAGGAACAGGACGAGGATCGGGAGCTTGCGCTTCCAGTCGATCATCGTCAGGCCGTAGGCAGCCATGCTGCCCAGCAACACGTCGAGGATGGTCGCCGGGACGGCCATCGCCATGCTGTTGACGAATCCGCGGCTGAGATGGCCCAGCGCGCGACCCCACTTCGCCGTCGTGAAGCCTGTCGAGAACGGGTCCCAGAACGGGATCACGAAGTTCAGCAGGCCGGCCAGCCCACCGGGCAGGGCGGGCACGAACGGCGTCGTCGCCGTCACGGCCTCGCTGGTCTTGAACGACGTGACCAGCCCGGTCCAGATCGGCGCGACGAAGAAGGCAAAGAAGCCCGCGATCAGGAGATACAGCGAGAGCCGCCGGAGGTCGATGGCGGGCAAGCGCTGGGCGATACTGTCACCGTCGAACTGGTTCTGTCTGTTGCTCATCGTCAGAGGCTCCCTTGCTTGTGCTGGTAGTACAGATACGGCGCGATCACGACGAGCGACATTACCAGCAGGATCGTCGCGATGGCCGCGGCGTAGGCCCAGTGCTGGAACTTGAACGCCTCACGCACCATCAGCGTCGCCAGGATGTCCGTCCCGTTGGGGACCCGGTACTGGCCGAACATCGCGAACAGGAACGTGAACGTCTTCAGCGCGAAGATCATCAGCACCACGGCCGCGCTGACCGACGAGGATTTCAGCTGTGGCAGGATCACTCGCCAGTAGGCCTTGTAGATGTTCGCGCCGTCCATCTTGGCGGCCTCGAACTGGTCGTCGGGGATCGACTGCAGCCCTGCGAGGAACACGACCATACAGTAGCCGCTGAACTGCCAGATCAGGGCAAAGACGACCGAGCCGAGCACCAGCTGTGGGTTGCCGATCCAGTTGTACGGCCCGAGATTGACGAGGCCGAGGACGGTGTTGACCAGCCCGTTGTTGACGTTGTACATCCACAGCCAGAACTGGGCGGTGACGACGAACGACAGCGCCATCGGCAGGAGATAGATCGTCTGAATCTTCCCCCGAAACCGGATGTCACGGTCGAGCAACACGGCCAGGAACAGGCCCAGCACCAGCGACACGGTCGTGAAGGCGATCAGCAACACGAACGTGTTCTTGGCGGTCAGGTACACCGCGGGATCGGCCAGCGCCTGGCTGTACATTTCGAAGTCGAGCGAGCTAAACGACGGTTCGCCAAAGCCCTCGTAGTCGGTCAGCGAGAGCAGGACGTTCCAGCCGATGCCGCCGTAGACGGCGATCCCCATGATCGTGAAGGGGACGAACCAGTAGGGGAAGCCCCGCACGAAGTCGCTCTTGGCGAAGACGCGCAGTCGGCTCTCCCAGTCCCGGTCGAACTCGCCGCCGGCGGAGACTGTCTCTTGTGAGCGTGCCATGGTTTCGGGTAGGTGAGAGGGTAGGGTGTCGCGAAGTGTCTGTGGGTCGTTACTCGGAGACGGCGTCCATCAGGGCCGATGCCGTCGCTTCGGAATCGAACGGCCCCATAAAGCTGTCCCCGATGGCGGATTTGCAGTTCCCGAGCGCTTCCGGGGAGACCGCGAGCCCGTGAGCCAGCGTCGGCGGCTGCTTGGGCTTGCTGGTGAGGTGTTCGTAGTTCATCGCCAGGAAGTCGGTCAAGCGGCTGCTGTCGACGTCCATGCGCAGCGGGACCGACCCCTTGTTGTTGCCGAAGCCGACCTGCGCGTCGGGGGTGCCGAGGAACTTCGCCCAGGTGTCGCGCTTGGCCGGTGCGGGCGCATCGGCCGGGAACGTGAACGCGTCGATGTGGAGGACGTACATGTCCTCGGTGCCGGGGAAGGCCGTCCAGCCCCAGTCCTCTTCGTACTCGATGCCGCTGTCCTCGGCGCGGTACATGCCGTAGGCCCAGTTGCCCTGGTGGATGAACGCGGCCTCGCCGTTGATGAGCTTCTGGTTTGCCTCGGTGAAGCTGATCGTCGAGGCGTCGTTGTTGATGTAGTTGTTCAGGATCTGCTTGGTCGTCTCGAGCGAGCGCTTGACGGCGGCCTGGTCGCCCTCGCCGTTGATGAAGTCCATGTAGGCGCTCTCGCCTTCCTGACTGAGCATGACCTCGACCCACAGCTGCAGGTTCGTCCACGGCGCTTTCATCGCGTGGGTCATCGGAATCGCGTCGGTCTCGGCGGCGATTGTATCCATCGCGCTGATGAGCGAGTCGATGTCGGTCAGCGACGATGGGTCGACGCCCGCCTCTTCGAGGACGTTGGCGTTGTAGAACAGGTTGTTCATCCGGTGAGAGCCAAGCGGCATCGAGCGGTACTCGCCGCCCTGCTGGCACAGTTGCGCGGCCGTGTCGTTCATCTTCTCGACGTAGCCGTTGTCGGTCCACACCGACGTGATGTTTGCCAGGATGCCCTCGTACTGTCGGATGTTCTCGCCCGGCCAGGCCTGGAACGAACTCGGGGGATTGTTGTTCGAGAGCCGCCGTGCGATCACGGAGTTGAGGTTGACGTTCCCCGTCCCACCGATGGGACGGAAGTTGGTGTTCATGTCGCTGTACTCCTCCGTGAACTGCGAGGTCAGCTCCTCGACTGCCGCCGCGCCGTCACCGCCGGTCCAGGCGTGCAGGACCTCCAGTGCCTCGTCGTTGCGAGTGCTCGTCCCGCTCGATCCGTCGCTGCTGTCACCGTCGCCACCGTCGCCGCCGTCGCCACCGTCGTCGCCGTCGCTCGACCCGGAGCTGTCGTTACCGCCGATACAGCCGGCCAGCAGCGCGGCCATACCAGTTGCCGTCGAGCCGATCATTCGTCGTCGCGAGACGCCGTCCGCTGGGTTGCCAGTATCAGACATACGTATTCTCCATGTTTTTCGATTGCATATATATCTTTTGGCTTATTGTCCAGTTATCTGCGTTTTTATTTCTAGTTTTTGCGTACACGTGTGAGCGCAAGTCATAGGCGTTCATCGTCGAACTCACGCCGTCCCGATCTGTTCGATCCGGTCGACATCCTCGATGACGCGGTTGTGCAGCGCCTCGCCGGTCTGGCCGTCGAACAGGTGGATCGCGTTCTCGGGGATCTCGACGGCGACCTCCTGGCCCCAGTTGAGCGCTCGCATCCCGTCGACGGTCGCCGTGAGCGTCTGGCCACTCTCGTCCTGCCCGGCGAAGCGGAGGTGGACCGTATTCTCGTTGCCCTGCGGTTCGACCACGTCGACGACGGCCGGGAACTGGTGGGGGCCGGTCGCCTCGTCGGCGATTCCGATGCTCTCCGGTCGAATCCCCAGCGTCAGTTCCTCGTGACCGCGAACGTCGGCCAGCGTGTCGTCGTTCAGCGTGTACTCGAAGTGCTCGCCGACGAGGCGGTTGCCCGACAGCGTCACGTCGTAGAAGTTCATCGACGGCTCACCGATGAAGCCCGCGACGAAGGTGTTGGCCGGTTCGTGGTAACACTCCATCGGCGTCGCGACCTGCTGGAGTTCCCCGCCGTCGAGGACGGCGATCCGATCGGACATCGTCATCGCCTCGGTCTGGTCGTGGGTGACGTACACCGTCGAGGTGTCGAGTTGCTCCTGGAGGTGCTGGAGTTCTGTGCGCATCTCGGCGCGCAGTTTCGCGTCGAGGTTGGCCAGTGGCTCGTCGAGCAGGAATACCTTCGGGTCCCGGACGATGGCCCGACCCAGCGCGACCCGCTGTTGCTGGCCGCCCGAGAGGTCCGCCGGCGGCCGGTCGAGCAGTTCGCTGATGCCCAGTGTCTCGGCGGCGTCCTCGACGCGCTGGTCGATCTCGTCGCCCGATAGGTCGGTCGACTCCTCCAGCCCGAAGGCCATGTTCCCCCGGACCGTCATGTGGGGGTACAGCGCGTAGGACTGGAACACCATCGCGATGTCCCGTTCCTGTGGGGTCTTGTCGTTGATGATCTCGTCGTCGAGCCTGATCCGACCGCCGCTTGGCGTCTCCAGGCCGGCGATCATCCGCAACGTCGTCGACTTGCCACACCCCGACGGCCCGACGAGGACGAGGAACTCCCCGTCCTCGATGTCGAGGTCCAGTTCGTCGACCGCGACGATCTCGTCACCGTCGTCGTCGAACGTTTTCGTAGCCGCTTCTAGGGACACGTTTGCCATGATTGATCAGTGTGTTATTCCCACCATATATAGTTTTCCATCCACCGTGTTAGCAGATCACGGCAAGTGGCCCACTGTCGGATGCCGGATATCCATCGAAAACACCACAGAACGGGCGATTCGACCGACTATTCGTCCCGACTGTCGTCGGTCAGCCGGAGGTCCTCCGACTCACGGAGGGCCTCGTCGGCCTCGATGTCGAACTCGTCGAGGACGCTGCGCAGCGGTCGGGCGTACTGGGTCAGCTCCTCGGCTCGCTGGGATACCTCGTTGATCTCTGCGGCCTGCTCCTCGGCGGCCCCGGCGACCAGTTCGGACTCGGCCAGCGTCTTCTGGCTGATCGACGCCACCTCCGAGACGGTGTTTGCGATCTCCTCGAACTGGTCGAGCTGGTCGTCGAGATCGATCTCGTCGTGGGTCGCGTCGTAGTCGATCAGGCGCTCGACGACCTCGTCGAGTTCCGTCGCCACGGTTTCGAGGCGCTCCTTCTGGTCGTGGGCGTCGGCCGAGATAGTGGCGACGGAGTCGGCGACGTGTTCGCTGGAGACCCGGACGCTCTCGGAACTGGACTGCAGGACGACACCCGCATCCTCCACGTCGGCGGCGAAACGCTTGAGCTGGCCGGTCGTCAGCTCTAGCTCCTCGATCATCTCGTTGAACTCCGTGGCGATCCGGTCCATCGCGTCGTTCTGGCCGTCGGTCTCGAAGCGCTGGGTCAGGTCGCCGTCGGCACACCGCTGCATGATCCGGGAGTACTCCTCGGCCTTGTTCTGGAGGTAGCGGTTCATCTCCATGGCCTCGGCCCGGGAGACCTCGGCCTCCTTGCGAGCGCGCTCGGCCGCCTCTATCTGGGACTTCAGCGACAGGCGCATCGCGTCGAACCCGTCGTAGAGCTGTCCGATGCTGTCGATCCGGTGTGAGGACACGTCCACGTCGAGGTCACCCTCGCGCATCCGCTCGGCCAGCCGACGCAGTCGGTTGATGTCGTGGGTCGTGCTGTAGCCGATCACCGCCCCCAGCGAGATGATCAGGACCATCCCACCGAGCGTCGAGAGGAACCCCCACGTCGAGATGGTGTTGACGAACCCGAACACGTCCCGGGTCGGCTCGTGGACCAGCACGATCCAGTCCAGTTCGGCGTTCTGGACCATGACCGGCGCGTAACCGACGGTGTAGGGCTCGTCGAGGACGCCGGCGTTGGGACCGGCCCGGGCGAGGACGCCCGCCGACTCGACCCGCGTGTCGAGGTCACGCGCCAGCCGGACCGGTTCCATGGCCTGCTCGTCACCGTAGGACTGGCCGATCTCGTCGGCCTGTGACGCCGTCTGGATCGTCCCCTCGTGATTGACGACCTGCGTGAACCGCGTCGACTGCTCGCCCTGGCCGAGCGTGTCCGCGAGCTGTCGCACGTCGTACTCGATCACCAGGAACCGGTTCGCGCCGTCCTGGACGGGACTGACGAACGCGACGACCGGCGTCCCGCCGGCGTCGTGAACGTCCGTGATCCGAACGTCCGAGACCCCCATGCCGACGAAGGAGACGTTGGTCATCCACATCCGGGAGGTCTTGGAGATGTTGGTGTCGAAGGGGAACTGCGGACTGGCGACGATCGTCGTCCTCTCGGTGGTCCGGTTGACCAGATAGGTCGCCTGGACGCCGTAGAGGTTCCCCTCCGTCGTCGCGAGTTCCTGGCGCATGTCGAACGGCGTCGCACCGCCCGACCGTGCCAGTTCCTCGTTCTTGGAGGCCAGCTTGACCGCCTGGGAGTTACGCTGGGTCCACTGCTCGATGACGTTTGCCTTCTGGGCGGCCAGATCGCTGTACTCCTGCTCGACGTTCTGTTCGACCTGCGACGACACGGTGCCGGTGGCCGTCGCCCCGATCAGCCCGACGGTGATCCCCATCACCGCCAGGATCAGCGCGAACTTCAGCGTGAACCGCTTGCGGACGAAGTCCGGGACCACCGCCCGAACGACCGACCACCACCGCCCCCGATTGCTCGCCCGTTCCCGATCTGTCATGGTTCTTCTCCTCCATACCGACTGGGGTCACCTAACAGTTTCCCACGTGGTCGGTGGCCCGATCGCTGACGCGACCGGTCGTTCGCAGTCTGCGAACGAACACGGGTGGACGACCGCTCGGTGGGACAGACACCGACAATCGTTCGCCTCGTGCGAACGATGATCCGCACCAGTCGGCTGAATACGAACGAAAGGCCACGAACGACCGACCCGCGTTCGCTCGGTGCGAACATATATGCCGGTCGAGCGTGACGGTGTGGATGTGACAGACTCCGACAGCCCGGCAGTCGCGGCGACGGCGATGAGTTTCGAGATCATCGAAGCGGTGAGCGAACTCGACGGCGCAGGCGTGAGCGAACTGGCCCGCTATCTCGATCGGTCTAAGAGCGGCGTCTACAAACACCTCCAGACGCTGACCGAGGCGGGCTACCTCGTCAAGACCGGGACGACCTACCACGTGGGGCTATCGCTATGGACCTTGGGCGCGGGCGCACGCGAGAGATTCCCGCTCGAAGCCGGGAAGCGGGCCGTCGACAGTCTGGCAGCCTCTATCGACAACACGGTCAGTCTGGTACTCTACGAACAGGGGACGGCCGTCAGCGTCTACCAACAGCGACCGCCAGGTACCGAACGGACCGAACTCACCGTCGGCGACCCCTATCCACTGCACGCAACGGCAGCCGGGAAAGCGATCCTGGCGTATCTCCCGGCCGACGAACGCCAAGCCGTGCTCGACGAGGAGGGTCGCACAGCATTGACCGACGCGACACTCACCGACGCCGAGGCGCTCGAGGACGAACTCGCCGCCATCAGGGAACGACGGACTGCGTTCGAGCGCGGGGAGTACAGTCAGACGACCCGGGGCGTCGCCGCACCGATCCTCGCCGCCGGCGATCCGATCGGCGCGATCGCAGTCTCGGGGACAGACGACGAACTCGACAGCCAGCGCCTCGAACAGGAGATCCCCGGCATCGTCGTCAGCGCGTCGCGCTCCGTCGAGAACGCGGTCCAGACAGACAGCACGTCGTGATTGTTCGCACTATGCGAACGTTTACCCGGTATCGTGGTTCTAACGAGCGCCGTGGATGGACGATCGTTCGTGCCGTGCGAACAAAAGAGCGGAGCCGACCGGCAGACCTGAGAACTGAACAGCGAGCACACGACTGTCCGGGCAGAATAGCATAACACTGGTACAGGCGTTATTTTGGCCCCAGACCGAGGTCGGCCGACTCGCGCTGTACGGCGAACGGGTGAAGTCGTTATATACGTTTATTTTGATAGGATCTAGAAAACATATGCTATCAGTAAAGTTATCGGACACTCATCCTCAATATAGTTAGTACGCCCGTTTGAACACCCAGGAGACGAATATTCCACACATTCGATTCGGTTCAGTCAGTTTGTCGAATCATCGGTCTCAAAGATCGACCGTATTCTGGTCCGAAGACGGCACAATCACAACCAGATACGCCGTTATTCGAGGACGATAGTCGTTTCCAAGATCATATCAAAAAGAACGTATACATCAAAAGAATATCTGTTAGAAATTGTTTGTGTCAATTGAAAACTCAGAAAGACGAGACCGTACCACACGGTGACTCGGGCCAAACTGGCGGCAATCCCATGGACGAACGCTTAACTGTCCGCATACAGTATCACAGCGTATATTATGCAACACGTGAAGATTCCGCAGGACCGTATTGGGGCACTCATCGGTGAGGGAGGTGAGACTATGCGCGAGATCGAGGAGCGCGCAGAGGTGCGACTCGACATCGACTCCGAGTCGGGATCGGTGAAGATCGAGTCCGTCGGCGACCCGGTGACCGCGCTGAAGGGCCCGGACATCGTGAAGGCCATCGGCCGCGGGTTCCACCCCGACGACGCGCTGACGCTGCTCGACGACGAGATGATCATGTTCGACATGATCGACATCGACGCCGCGTCCCGAAACCAGAACGACTTCACTCGCCAGAAAGGACGACTCATCGGCGAAGGCGGGCGCACGCGCGAACTCATGGAGGAGCTCACCGGCGCGTCGGTCGTCATCTACGGGTCGACGCTGGGGATCATCGGCGGGCCCGAACAGGTCGACGCCGTTCGCGAGGCCGCCGAGATGCTGCTCGAAGGGGCCCCCCACGGATCGGTCTACTCGTTCCTCGAACGCAAGCACAACGAGATGAAACAGAAGGGCCTGAACTACCACCAGTTCCACGGCTAGATCGACCCGCCACATCGACGTTCCGACGCCGCTACTACCCGGTCGAAAGATACTATTTAAACACTGTGTGCTAATACTTGTCAAAGGCTACCTGACCCTGTAGTCCGGCGGTCTCGTCACCGGCACCACTGCTTTTATATAGAAGGACATTCAATCAATCGGACGTATGAGTCAACGTCAGATGCAGGGTCAGCCCATGATCGTTCTGGGTGAGGACTCGCAGCGGACCTCCGGCAAGGACGCACAGTCGATGAACATTACGGCCGCTCAGGCCGTCGCCGAGGCCGTACGGACGACACTCGGCCCCAAGGGCATGGACAAGATGCTCGTCGACGACGCTGGCGGCGTCGTCGTCACCAACGACGGTGTCTCCATCCTCGACGAGATGGACATCGAGCACCCCGCGGCCAACATGATCGTCGAAGTCGCCCAGACCCAGGAAGACGAGGTCGGCGACGGCACGACGACCGCGGTCGTCATCTCCGGTGAACTCCTCTCGGAAGCCGAGGACCTCATCGACCAGGACATCCACGCCTCCATCCTGGCACAGGGGTACCGCCAGGCCGCAGAGAAGGCAAAGGACATCCTCGAAGAGCAGGCCATCGAAGTCGGCCCCGAGGACACCGAGATGCTCAAGAAGGTCGCCGGCACCGCGATGACCGGCAAGGGCGCGGAGTCCTCCAAGGACATCCTCTCGGAGCTCGTCGTCAAGGCCGTCCAGTCCGTGGCCGACGACGGTGAGGTCGACACCGACAACGTCCAGCTCGAGGTCGTCGTCGGCGGCGCGACCGACGAGTCCGAACTCGTCGAGGGCGTCATCATCGACAAGGAGCGTGTCCACGACAACATGCCCTTCGCCGTCGAGGACGCCGACATCGCGCTGCTGGACACCGCCATCGAGGTCCCGGAGACGGAACTCGACACCGAGGTCAACGTCACCGACCCGGACCAGCTCCAGCAGTTCCTCGACCAGGAAGAGGCACAGCTCAAAGAGATGGTCGACGACCTCAAGGAAGCCGGCGCCGACGTCGTCGTGACCCAGAAGGGGATCGACGACATGGCCCAGCACTACCTCGCACAGGAGGGCATCCTCGCCGTCCGCCGCGCGAAGAAGTCCACCATCCAGGCGCTCTCGCGATCCACCGGCGCGCGAATCATCTCCAACATCGCCGACGTGAACGCCGAGGACCTCGGCTTCGCCGGCTCTGTGGCCCAGAAGGACGTCGCCGGCGACGAGCGCATCTTCGTCGAGGACGTCGAGGACGCCAAAGCAGTCACGATGATCCTCCGCGGTGGCACCGAACACGTCGCCGACGAGGTCAAGCGCGCGATTCAGGACTCGCTGGGCGTCGTCGCCGCCACGCTGGAGGACGGGAAGGTCCTCCCCGGCGGCGGTGCACCCGAGACGCAGGTCGCGCTGGGTCTGCGTGACTACGCCGACTCCGTCGGCGGCCGCGAACAGCTGGCCGTCGAGTCCTTCGCGGACGCCATCGACGTGGTCCCGCGCACGCTCGCAGAGAACGCCGGTCTCGACCCGATCGACTCGCTGGTCGACCTGCGCTCCCAGCACGACGGCGGTGCGACCTCCGCCGGTCTCGACGCCTACACCGGCGAAGTCGTCGACATGGAGGAAGACGGCGTCGTCGAACCGCTCCGAGTCAAGACCCAGGCCATCGAGTCCGCCACCGAGGCGGCCGTGATGATCCTGCGCATCGACGACGTCATCGCTGCCGGCGACCTGAAGGGCGGCGGCGACGACGCTGGCGACGACGACGAAGGCCCAGGCGGCCCCGGCGGCGCGCCCGGCGGTATGGGCGGCGGCATGGGCGGCATGGGCGGCGGCATGGGCGGCATGATGTAGGCGAGGTTCTGAGTAACACGAAGAACCTCGACAAGCCGAGCGGGAGCGAAGCGACACGCGAGGCGAGCCCACTTTTTGCTACACTCGCGGCCTGACGGCCGCTCTCTGCTCACGGCGCGTAGCGCCGTTCGCACGGCCAGAGGGACCGCCGGTCCCTCTCGGCTTGCAAAAACGTGGGGAAAAAGCGCATCGGGTTCCAGTCGCGCGCCTCCGGCGCGCGGTAGTCACCCTCGCGCCCGCTCACACGCTTCGCGTGTTCGCGGCCCTATCGCTCGTACCGCGTTCTGCCCGATCTTCTTTCGTTGCCGCCCCGCTAGCGGGTGCTGTTCCGAACGGACACAACCGGGTGAACGCAGCGATAGACTTCTGGTTCTCCACTTTTCGTATCAACGTCCAACGGGCCAAAACAGACCAGCCAACCGCCCGGGCGGGGCATCGAAAGGGGCCGAGCACTCGACGAGCGAGATCCAACGAGCACGCCGCAGGCGCGCGCAGTTCGGATCGCAGCCGTCGAGCGCGAGGGGGCTTTCGGGCTGTTGTCGTCGCAGAACGTGCCGCGTACTCAAGTTCAGGGCGCGCCGACGAGCACGAACGTACTCTCCACGTCCCCGTTCTCGATCTCGCGTGTCGCGTCGGGTGAGATCCGCAGGGCGTCACCGGGTTCCATCTCGACGGCCTCGCCGTCGACGGTCACGGTGGCCGCGCCCTCGACGAGATAGTAGATCTCCTCGTGGTCGTCGTCGGCGTGGTCGTGGGCCATGCCTGTCCAACCCGGATCACAGTCAAGCACCGAGAGCCCGACCTGCTCGGCGTCGAGGGGGTCTCGCAGGAAGTGCAGCCCGTCGCTGACCGGTTCCACGTCCGCGTAGTTGACCTTCGTGTGTGTCATCACGTGACAGTTCGACCGCCAGCGCCAAAGGCGTTGGCCGAGCGGTCGGTGCGCCAGCGTGAGGTGCGCCGGCGAGACTAGTCATCCGCCCACGCTGGCTTTGGCGTTAGCGGCCAGCCAAGACTGGCCGCTGGATGCGCCAGCGGGATCCGTCAGTCATCCACGCCGGCTTTGGTGTTGACGAGCGATCATCGCTCGTCAGGTGCGCCGGCGAGACTAGTCATCCGCCCACGCTGGCTTTGGCGTTAGCGGCCAGCCGAGACTGGCCGCTGGATGCGCCAGCGGGATCAATCATCCGCCACGGCGGTCCCCGGCTCCTCCGTGAGGTCGGCGTCACGCCACGTCCCGCGGACGAACCAGGCGTAGGCCAGTAGCGCCGCCAGCACGTTCGAGACGGCGAAGCCCAGCCAGATCCCCTTCGATCCAAGCGAGTAGGCGAAGGCGTCGGCCAGCAGCGTGCCGGCGAAGATGTCGGTCGTGAACGTTCCCAGACCGGGCACCGAGAGCGACACCGTCGAGATGTCGACGACGCGCGAGGCGACCCACGAAACGGGGAGGCGAATAAAGCCCAGCATCAGGATCGCCAGTGCCGCGGCGACCAGCGTCTTGCCGGCCCCGCGGAAGCCCCCGGAGTAGGCCCGGACGACGCCGATGAATCCGAAGGTGGGGGCAACCCAGCGCAGGAACTCCCCGCCGATGCGGACGACCTGCTCGTCGGGGCTGAACACGCTGACGATGGCCGGGGCGGTGAAGAACACGACGACGCCGACGGCCGCCAGGATCCCGAAGGAGGCCTTGGCGGCGAAGTGATTGGCGGTGTTGGCCCGGTCGGGCTTGCCCGCGCCGATGTTCTGGCCGGTCATCGTCTCGACGCCGCGGTCGACGGCGATGGCGGGCATGAAGATCAGCGAGAAGATCCGGGTGCCGACGCCGAAGGCGGCGACGACGGGCGTCGAGAACGTCCCGACGACGATCAGCATGAGGTTGACCGAGATCGAACGGCCAGTACCCTCGATGGAGGCCGGAACGCCGATGCGGAGCAGTTTACGGACGTAGGCCGGATCGGGGATCATCTCCCGGGGCACGATCTTGACGCCTCTGGTGCCCTTGAGCATGATCGCCAGCCCGACGGCCATCGCCACCCCGCGCGAGAAGATGGTCGCGATCGCCGCGCCCTCGACGCCCATTTCCGGGAAGGCGATCGTGCCGATCAGGGGCGCGTTCTCGACGACCGTCCAGCCGAAGATGAGGAACGGGTCGAGGACGACGTTCAGGACGACCGTGCCGAACATGACGAGCATCGGCGTGACGGTGTCGCCCGCGCCACGCATCAGCGAGATAAAGACGATGAAGCCAAAGAGGAAGGCCAGTCCCAGCGCCATCACCTGCAGGTAGGCGGTCGCGCCCGGGAGCACGTCCGAGGAGGCCCCGACCAGCCGCAGGAAATCCTCGACGAAGAAGTAGCCCGTGACCCCGAACAGTACGGAGGCCATGACGGCGAAGGTGACGGTCTGGGAGGCGGCGTACTGGGCCTCCTTCGGCTCGTCTGCGCCGGTGTGCTGGGCGACCAGCACGCTGCCGGCGACCGAGATCCCCATCCCCAGCGAGATGAGGAAGAAGACCATCGGGAACGCAAAGGAGATCGCAGCCAGCGCCACGGTGCTGTACTGCCCGAGCCAGAAGGTGTCGGCGAGATTGTACGCGACCTGCAACAGGTTCGTGACTATGATCGGCAAGGAGAGGAAAAAGAGTGGCTCGCCGATGGAGCCGTCGGTCAGTTCCAGTTCGTCTTTCCCGCGGAAGACGACCGAAAAGCGGCGTTTGAGTTCGTCCAAGACGGTCATTCCGTGATCACGCTCCCGTCTGTCGCGGCGTCCCGCCGACGCGAGGGAGGGACCGACGGCTGGGGAGGGACTGTCATTACCGTTGTTAACTGACTAATCAGTCAAGAACCTTTGGATATCGAGGCGACGCTGTGACAGTGACACACGACGAGGCGGACAGCCGACGAGAACTGACTACTCGGGTAAGTCGAGGTCGAACTGCTCGTGCTCGCTGGCGGCGTTGAGTACGACGCTGGTGTTGGATTCCTTGATCTCGGGGTCGGTGAGCAGTTCCTTGATCTGCTCGTTCATGCCGTCGGTGTCGGTGAACTTCCCGACCGCGATGATGTCGTAGTCACCGGTGACCTCGTACACCGAGATCATCTGTTTGTGCTTGCGCAGCGACTCGGTGACCTCCGGGAGCGAGGAACCCTCGACCTTGAGCTGGACGATCGCGGTCACGTCGTACCCCAGTTCGTCGTAGTCGACCTTCGGTGTGTACCCCTGGATGATGCCGTCGTCTTCGAGTGTCGAGAGGTGGTTCGACACCGTCGTCACCGACACGTCGAGGTCCTCTGCGAGGCTTCGCAGACTCGCGCGTCCGTCGCCCAGGAGTTCATTCACTAGCTTCCGGTCCAGATTTTCATACGTCATTACATCGGTACAGGTCCCCGGGGGATTAGAATTTTACGAATATGCAATTCCCCGGCGTAGGCCCGGAAGCTTTGCGCAAAACGGCAGCATTTTAGTAATGGCAGTGTTCCTTCCGGGTGTCCAAAGATGACAAGCGAACTCTCAGCCGAAGCGGAAGACGTACTGGAGGAGATCGAAGAGAAGAACGTCGACTTCCTGCGCCTGCAGTTTACCGACATCCTGGGGACGATCAAGAACGTCTCCGTCCCGGCAGACCAGGCCGAGAAGGCCTTCACCGAGGGCATCTACTTCGACGGGTCCTCGATCAACGGCTTCGTCCGGATTCAGGAATCGGACATGCGCCTGGACCCGGACCCCTCGACGTTCTCCGTGCTCCCGTGGCGAAACGACGACGAGAGCGCCGCCGGGCGCCTCATCTGTGACGTGATCGACACCTCGACGGGCAAGCCGTTCTCGGGCGACCCGCGTGGCGTCCTCAAGCGCGCCATTTCCCGCGCCGAGGAGATGGGCTACACCGTCAACGCGGCCCCCGAGCCGGAGTTCTTCCTGTTCGAGGAAGACGAGGAAGGTCGCGCGACGACCAAGACCAACGACGCCGGTGGCTACTTCGACCTCGCGCCCAAGGACCTCGCACAGGACGTGCGCCGTGACATCATCTTCGGCCTCGAAGAGATGGGCTTCGACATCGAGGCCTCCCACCACGAGGTCGCCCAGGGCCAGCACGAGATCAACTTCACCTACGACGACGCGCTGTCGACGGCCGACAACGTCGCCACCTTCCGCGCGGTCGTCCGCGCCATCGCGGCCGAACACGACCTGCACGCGACCTTCATGCCCAAGCCGATCCCGCGCATCAACGGGTCGGGCATGCACACGCACCTCTCGCTTTTCACCGAGGACGGCGAGAACGCGTTCCACTCCGACGACGACGAGTTCAACCTCAGCGACACGGCCAAGAGCTTCACGGCCGGGATCCTCGAACACGCCGAGGCCATCGCCGCGGTCTCGAACCCGACCGTCAACTCCTACAAGCGACTCGTCCCGGGCTACGAGGCACCCGTCTACGTCGCCTGGTCCGACCGCAACCGCTCTGCGCTGATCCGCAAGCCGGCGGCCCGCGTCCCGGCCGCAAGCCGTATCGAGGCTCGCTTCCCCGACCCGTCGTGTAACCCCTATCTCGCCTTCGCGGCGCTCATCCACGCCGGTCTGGACGGCATCGAGAACGATCTGGACTGCGACGACCCCGTCCGCGAGAACATCTACGAGTTCGACGAGGCAAAGCGCGAGGAGTACGGCATCACCACACTGCCGTCGAACCTCGGCGAGGCCATCGACGCACTCGAAGAAGACGAGGTCATCCAGGACGCGCTGGGCGAGCACGTCTACGAGAACTTCGTCGAGGCCAAGACCCAGGAGTACGACGACTACCGCGTCGACGTCTCCCAGTGGGAACTCGACCAGTACCTCGAAACCTTCTAGAGGTCAGAGACACCGCTATTTTTTCGCGACCGCGTCACCGACCAGCGGCAGCGCGACCACCAGCGCGCCGCCGAGCAGTCCACCGAGCAGTGCGAACGGGACAGTGAGTTGGCCAGCGGTCCCGACGACCGCGAGCAGCGGCGCGGCCGTCACCAGCCCCAGCCCCGCCGTGACCGTTCCGGCCCGCGGAGATGGAGAGCGCGCGCCGAGACGCTCGCCCACGGCCAGCCACGCTGCGGTGCCACCGACACACAGCCCCGTCGCGGCGACGAGTTCGCCGTTGGGAGCGACGGCCAGCAGTCCGAGGCAGACGACCGTCGTCGCGAGCGCGAACGCACGCCGTGGCGTGCCGAGGACGCGCAGCGCGACGGCGAGATAGACGAGTCCGATCGCCGCGCCCGCGACCACGTCGACGAGGTAGTGCAGCCCGAGGACGAGCCGCGAGACGGAGACGAGCGCGGCGAGGCCCGCGGCGACGGCGACGCGGCGTCGGAACGTCCCGACCCGGACCGCCCACGCGAGGCCGCCGAAAACGATCGTCGACCCCATCGAGTGGCCGCTCGGGAAGCCGTAGCCGTCGCCCGTCGAGAGCCACGCGTACAGCCCTTCGAGGGCGGTCGGGACGAGATCGGCCCGCGGCGGGACGCCCGCGCCGGGCGGCCGTGGCAGGCCGAACACCGGCTTGAGCGTTACGAGCAGGGCGACGGCACCGAACAGCAGCGCGACGACGGTGGCCGAGCGCTCGCGGTCGAGGACGCCGGCGATCCGGGGCGTCGCCGTGTCCAGCCAGTAGGGTAATGTCACGGCGAGTGTGAGAAACCAGAGGTCGCCAAGCTGTGTGATCAGTGCGAAGACGGCGACGAGCGGACCCAGTAGCGCGTCGAGCGCGCCGGGGAGGCCGAGGCTGCGCATCTCAGTTCCGAAGTCGGTCGAGAAGCCGGCGCGGGAGGGCGGCGGCACCCAGTCCCAGCCCGGCGGCGATCATCACGACGTACAGGCCAAGCGTCGAGAGCCAGATCACGAGCATCGCCAGCACGGCCCACAGGCCCGAGAGGTAGTAAAAGCCACCGAGCGTCATCACGGTGCCATAGAGGAGGACGACGTAGGGACCCCACCCGCGGACGTGCCCGCGGCGCATCCGCCGGCGGACGTACTGACGCAGGTCGTCTTCGACCTCCTCGCGGTGGAGTGTGCGGCCTTCCACGTCCGACCGGAACTCGTCGAGTTCCGCGCGCAGTTCGTCGAGTTCTTCCTGTGTCGGATTGTCGCGGGCAGCGGGGTCGTCGGGCGGCGGCGTCTCGCCGTCGGTCCCGTCGGCGTCCGCCGGTCGACTCGTCCGGGTCGCCGCGTCGTCACTCGGGTCGCTACGGCCGCCCGACCCCGCGCCCTCGCGGTCGTCGGGTGGTGGCGTCTCGCCGTCGGCCCCGTCCTCGCCTGTCATCGTTGGACCGATGTGGGCGGCGGCCTGTTGTAGCTGCCGGTCCTGATCGTCGAACGCGAAGACGGCGTTGACGACGGCACCGAGCAACAGGATCGTGCTGGCGAAGTAGAACCACGTCACCAGCAGCAGGATGCCGCCGACGACGCCGTACAGCTGATACCCCGTCGCGAAACTGGCGTACAGCGAGAACAGTGCGCCAAGCAAGGTCCACCCGACGGCGGCAAAGAGCGTCCCGGGGAGGACTTCCCGAAGCGTGACGCCGGTGTCGGGAAAGATGTAGTAGATCGGCAGGAAGGCCAGTGCGAGCATCCCTGCCAGCGCGACCGTCCCCAGCACGCCCGCAAGCTGAACCCCGGAGAGCACGACGAGCGCGTTGACGAGCGCCAGCGCGACGACGGCGACGACGATGCCGGCCAGCGCCGCCAGCGCGTCCCGGACCTGCTCGACGAACGACTCGACCTCGTCGGTGTCGTAGACGAGCGAAAAGGCCACGTCGAGCCCGCGAAACACCCGCAGTCCGCTCCACAGTAGGACGACCAGCCCCAGCGCCGTCGCCCCGGCACGCCCGCGCGCTTCCAGCAGCGTCTCGCGCAGGAGCGTCGCGGCACTGGGCGAGAGCACCGCACCCAGACTCCGGATGATCTGTGTCGCGAAAGCTTCGCCGCCGAGGACCGAGGCGAGGACGAGCGCGAACACCCCCAGCGGGAACAGCGAGACGAGCATATAGTAGGCGATGCTGGCGGCGAGAAAGGACACCTGCGTCCGCCTCGCAGTGGCGAGGATCCGACGACCGGTCGCGACGACGCTGGCGAGTTGCACGCCGGTAGCTGGGAGCGGGCGGGTAATAAGAAACAGCCTGTTACGGGCCGGACCGCTCCCGAAGCCGGCGAGTCCCGGAGACGGAAACCATTTGAGACCGGCCGGCTTTGGGAAGGATATGCAACGCGCGCTCGATCAGCGGGCCATGGAGGCGACCGCGCTCTCGCTTCTCGCCAGCGGTCTGCTGATCGCCGCCAGTCTCCTCGGTATCGGTGGCGGCCTCGGCCTCGTCGCCGGTCTGGCCGCCATCGCGGCACTACTGGCCGCCGGCAAGGGTCGACTCCCACAGCCCGGGTTCGTCCTCAGTCACAACCTCGACCTGTACCTCCGGGATCTGTGGGGCGGCCCGGCGCTGGCCGCCGTCGCGACGGTCGTCGTCCTCGGTGCCAGCCCCGCGGAGATACAGACCGTCGGCGGTCTCATCGGCTTCGTCGGCATGGTCAACTACTTCTTGCGGCCGCTGTATCACTTCGCGTACTCGCTGGCCGAACGGGTCGCCGGGACGGTCGCGTAGGAGTTCTGTTCGAGACACCGGGAGATCACCAGTTCACATGGGACGACTCGCTCCCCTCGCGATCACGGACACAGACTGGCTGAACGAGAACTGAAAGCCCTCGCCACGCTCGCCCTTCCATCCGCCAGGATTCAGACGAGGCAAGGAGCTATGTCTTGGTGGATGAAGGGGACCTTCGGTGGGTCAGCGTCCTCGTCGACGACTGCGAATCGGCATTCCGCCCATCTCGAAGCCGCTACAACTCCTCGTACGCGTCGCGAATCTCGGTCACGTCGGCGTCGGTCTTGAACGTCGTGCCACCGTAGTGCGTGCGTGAGGCCTCGTAGCCCGCGGCGTCGAGCGCGTCGAGGAAGTCGTCCATCGCAGGCGCGCCGACGCCCCAACGCTTGCACAGGCGGTGCTGGTCGTAGTGTGTGGGGGTCGGGAGTTCGCTCTCGAGCGTGCCGAGGAGGTCCGTGGCCTGCTCTGCAGTGCCCATGTCCTCGGTGAGGTGGTCGGCGACCGTCTCGGTGAACGCCGGTTCACAGGTCGCGCCCAGCCACAGCGGCCCGGCGGTCTGGAGGTGCTGGCCGCAGTTCGGACAGTCGTCCGGCGAGTCAGCGTGCAGTCCCTCGCTGTGGGCCCGCCAGAGACACTGCTGGCAGTGGTAGACGTGGCCGACCTCGTCGAGTGTGCGGTTAGCGACGGTCGCGCCGTGGTCGAGTTCGAGGTAGGTGCGGGCGTAGTGTTTGGTGGCGTGGCTGAGGATCGGCCTGGCGGCCACGTCGTAGCGTGCGGCCGTGCGGACCATCGCACCGAGGAGAATCCGCATCCCCATCTCGGCGTGGTACTCCGTGTTGCGCGGGATCGCGCTGTAGGAGCGGACGCCGCTCTCGAAGTGTGCGCCACACAGCGGCGCAGTGTCTGTGGCGGTGACGCAGACGAGGTCGCGAGTGCCCTGAAACGCGGCGTCGACGAAGGGGATCGGCGTGCCGAAGGGGTCGATGTCGACCACGTCCCACGGGTCGCGGTGCATCGTCACGTTGGCGTCCTCGTGGCGCACCTCGGCGGCCAGCCCGTTCCGTTCGAGGTTGCGCTCGCACAGTGAAACGGCGTCGGGGTCGACATCGCAGAGAGTGGTCTCCCAGCCGTCTGCCGCGGCCCGGACGCCCCGGACCCCGCTGGCGGCGGTGGCGTCGAGGTACGTCTCGGCGCGTGGCTCGCGGTCGCGGTAAGCCCGCAGCGTCGCGACGGTCAGGTCGCGATTCAGCTCCTGGACGGGGTTGAAAAAGACGTTCTCGCCCTTCCCGGCGTCGGCCTGCTCGGGCACCTCGACGGTGACCTGTCCCTCGGTGACGCGCATACCCGACTGGAGCGGGGCGGTCGTGGTAAGTCGTTCGAAGCCACTCCAGCGCGGGCGGGTTAGTCGGCAGCCGGGATCGAGAGGTCGGCGAGATCGTCGTACAGCAGCGGCTCGGGGTGGCGATCCCACCAGCGCGCATCTGCGATCTCGTCCGGTTCGGGCTCGGGATCGACGCGCTCGGCGCGGCCCTCGAAGACGACGATGAGTCGGTGGACGGGCGGTTCGTCCTCGGCCCGGATCGCGACCCGCTGGGCGAGCGCGACGCCGGTGATCGACGCGTCGACGCCGGTCTCCTCGCACGTCTCGCGGCGCGCGGTCGCTTCGAGTGACTCGCCGGGCTCTTGCTTGCCGCTTGGCTCGGCCCAGCCCGCCTCCCCGTCTTTCCGCACGAGCAGGACCGTGCCGTCGGGAGCGACCGGCCAGATCCCCGCGCCCCCGACCGTGCCACGCTCGAAGCGGTCGACGATGAAGGCGTAGTCCTCGCGCGACCACACCCATTGCTTGTCGACGACGGGAACCGCGTCGAATTCGGCGTCGAGGCGGTCGAGTTCGTCGGCCACGCGTTCGCGCGATCGGTCCGTGAGTCCCATTCCGGTCGAACACGGGCGGGCGCGGGCGAAAACGATCACGATCCGGTCCGGCCACCGAACCTGTTTTGAGCGTCGTCTCGCAATGGATGGTATGAGCGCGGTCGAGGAGTGGGTGGCGATGCTCGAAGACGCGGGAGCGCTGACGCCCGACGCCGTCGACCGCATCGTCTCCGTCCACGGCGACCGGGGCCAGCAGGCCATCGAGGCCGTCGGCGAGCAACGGGTCAAGGCCTACCGGGATTTCACCGTCGTCGTCGGCCACGACGACGAGTACGTCGTCGAGGACGGCGGCTGTGACTGCCCGGACTCGTCGTACAACCTCGACACCGACGACCCCGACGAACTGTGCTGGCACGCCATCGCGGTGCGGATCGCCGAGGCCATCGACGAGACGGACGTACACGATATGTGGTACTCCGACGTTCGGGACTTTCTGTAAGGTAGAGTGGCAGAAGGATTTATACAGTGTCGAAATATGTCAGAACTATGGAACGACAGGACGTTCTCGTCCTCGGGTGGATGCTCCTGGTGTTCGCGGTCGGGAGCTTCGTCTTTACGCCCCTCGACGGACTCGTTCTCGCGCTCGTTCTGGGCTTTGGCTTCATACGGAATATTGTAGCGTTTTACCGGCGATCGTCGCCACGGGGTAGACGATCGCCGGTAAGCAACTACAATAATCCGTATCAGTGCAGCCCTCCGTCTCCGGTCGATACACTGGGCCGGAACGCCGGAGTGAACAGCGAGCGTGGACGGTGGGTCACAAGATTGACACAGTCGTCGTTCGAACCGTCGCTATGGACCGGACGAAAGCGATCCTGACCGCCGTGATCGCCCTCGTCGGCGCGCTGGTCATGCTCGCGCTTTCGGTGTACCCCTTCCAGTACGGTCTCGTCGAGAGCGCCGTCCTCGCGGGGGCGTTCGTCCTGCTGGCGCTGTTCGAGACGGTGCTTTCCGACGCCGAGTTCGGGGCCTGATCCGACGGCGACGGCACGGAAACGACCAGCATCGGTAAGTGATTGTAGCCGTTCTATACAGTGAATGGTCGCCGGCACCTGGATCGTCGTCGCCTCGTTGCTGTCAGGTGTCGGCACACTCGCGCTGATCGCGCGCCTGTGGCGCTATCGCGAGAAGCCCGGCGCGACGTGGTTCCTGCTCTCGCTGGTCTGTCAGGCGCTGTGGAGCGTGAGTTACGCCGTCTCCCTGTTCGTGTTCGACCGAACGCTCAGGCTCGCACTGGGCGTGCTGGGCTGGGCGCTCCTGTCGGGCATCGCGGTCTACTTCCTCGCGTTCGCGCTGGCCTACACCGGTCGGGGCCAGATCGTGCGGACGCCGTGGTATCGCGCGCTGCTGGGGTTGCCACTCGCTGCCGTCGTGCTGCTGGGCACCAATCCGATCCACGGCCTCGTCTGGTCGGAGTTCAGCGTCGTCGAGGTCGCCGGCCTCGCAGGCGCGACCTACGATCTGCGCCTGTGGGCCGTTCTGGTCGCGACCGGTGGGGTTCTGATCGCGCTGCTGGGGAGTCTCGTCCTGTTCGACACGGTCTTGAGCTACGGTCGACTGTACCGCCGCGAGGCCGTCGCCGTCGGCGTGAGCACCGTCCCGCCGTTGTCGGCCGTCGTCGTCTGGCTGTACGGACTCGGCCCGGTGCCGGCGCTGAACTTCGCGACGGTCATGTTCCTCCCCCACATCGCGCTCGACGCCTACGCCTTCGTCGGGAGCGACATGTTCGACTTCCACCCGGCGACGCGCCGGGAGGGCGAGCGGGCCGCCATCGAGGACCTCGGGAATCCGGTGGTCGTCGTCGACGAGCAGGACCGGATCGTGACGCTCAACGCCGCCGCGGAGGCGGTGCTGGGAGTGACGAAAGCGGACGCACTGACCGAACCGCTCGCGGCCTTTCTCGTCGACGACACCTTCGCCGGGGCCGAGGAGACCGACCGCGTGACGATCCACACCGACGGGCGACCGCGGACCTACAGCCTCGCGACGACGCCGCTGGAAAACGGCGGCGAGCGACTCGGCTCGACGGTCGTCCTGCAGGACATCACCGACGATATCCAGCGCGAGCAGCGCCTCCAGGTGCTCAACCGCGTCGTCCGCCACAACCTCCGCAACGACATGACCGTCGTCCACGGCTTCGCCGAGGCCGCCAACGACGCCACCGACGACGAGGAGATCAGCGATCTGCTCGACACCGTCGAGCGCAAGGCCGACGAACTGATCGACCTGGGCGAGAAGGCCCGGGATATCGAGGGCGTGCTGGCGACCGACCGCGCAGAGACGACCGTCGACCTCGACGCGCTCCTCGACGAGGTCGTCGCCGAGATCGACTCGGACGCCACCATCGCCGTCGACTGCCCGGCCCTGTCGGTCACGGCCGACGCCGACACGCTCCGGGTCCTGTGTGTCGCGCTGATCGAGAACGCCGTGGAGCATGGCTCCACGAGCCCGCCGTCGCAGGCTCCGGCGGACGCCGTCGAACACGGAGTGTCCGACGAGCCTTCGGTCACGCCTGTTCCCGAAGACGCCGCCGACGAGGCGGACGACCCGGTTCGCGTCACCGTCGCCGAAAGCGCCGACGGCGTCACCATCACCGTCGCCGACGACGGGCCCGGCATCCCGGACCACGAGATCGAGGTCCTCGACGCCGGCGAGGAGACCGACCTCGAACACTCGACGGGACTGGGCCTGTGGCTGGCATCGTGGGCGACCCGCCGGCTCGGGGGCGACCTGACGTTCGAGACCGACGAGGGGACGACCGCGCGGCTCTGGCTGCCGGTCGATCCCGACCAGCGGGCGTGACAACTCGGAGATCGACCGGTAACAGAGATAAGCGCGCCAAGCGCTCGGCAGACAACTACTCGCTCGCGCAGATGTCGACGAAGTTCCGTAGAATCTGCAACCCGGTCTCGCCGGACTTCTCGGGGTGGAACTGGGTCCCGAAGACGTTGCCGGCCTCGTTGGCGACGACGCTGGCGAAGTCGGTGCCGTAGTCGGTAGTCGCGACGACGGCGTGGTCGTCGTCGGGTTCGGCGTAGTAGGAGTGGACGAAGTAGGCGTACTCCCCATTGATTCCCTCGACGAGCGGGTGGTCGCGCTGTACGTCCAGTTCGTTCCAGCCCATGTGGGGCACGGTCTGGTCGGTGCTGAAGCGGACGTTTTTCCCGGGGATCAGGTCCAGTCCCTCGGCGTCGCCCTGCCCGGCGTGGTCGGCCTCCTCGCTCGTGGTCAGGAGCATCTGCATCCCGAGACAGATCCCGAACAGGGGGGTGCCGGCCTCGGCCTGCTCGACCAGCGCCTCGCGGAAGGGACCCGCGTTCTCCATGCCCTCGCTGAACGCGCCCACGCCCGGCAGGACGATGCCGTCGGCCGCCTCGAACTCGGCGGGCTCGGCCGAGAGAGTCACGTCCGCACCGGCCCGTTCCAGCCCGCGCGTGACGCTGCGGAGGTTCCCCAGCCCGTAGTCGACGACGACCACCTCGGCGGCGGTCTGTTTCGTGGCCATACGCTCGCTACACGTGGTGTCGGTAAGTGGTTTCCTGTTCGCGCAACGCCTCGCAATTGCTGCCGTCTCGTTTCGAGAGAGGGTCGAAAACGGGGACGGGACACCGAAAGCCCTCGGCACGCTCCGTGGATCTGTGCGGGATATTCTCCCTTCGGTCGAATAGGGCCCGCGCAGATCCACGGACCGAGCCTCGCCCTTTCATCCGCCAGGATGTAGAATGTTCGACAGCCGACACCTGGGGGATGAAAGGGCGAGTCCCGTTCCGGGAACCCGGACCCCGCAAGCACGCGACCGAGGGGAGCGCGCGCAGTGTGGGTCCCGGGACCGGAACGGGACGAGGGCTTTCGGTGTGTTGTTCGCAGTGTTCCATTGAAACACGACCTGTCCCCCTGCAAAAGTTTAACACGATATCGTAAGCCCACACGAGTATGCGTATCCTGTACATCGACTGTGACTCGCTGCGCCCGGACCACCTCGGGTGCTACGGCTACGACCGGGACACCTCCCCCACGATCGACGCCGTCGCCGAGGAAGGCCGGCGCTTCACGAACTACTACGTCTCCGACGCGCCGTGTCTCCCCTCGCGGACCGCGTTCTGGACCGGTCGGTTCGGGGTCCACACCGGCGTCACCAACCACTCGGGGATCAACGCCGATCCGCGACCGCGGGGCGAGCGACGGGGCACGACGACGGGCGGCCGCTACCGGACGCTCCCCCGTGAGCTACGGGATCAGGGGTACGACACCGCCCTGATCAGTCCGTTCCCCCAGCGCCACGGGGCCTTTCACGTGCTGGACGGCTTCGAGGAATGGGTCGACACCGGCGAGAACGGACTGGAGCGGGCCGACACCGTCGCACCCGAAGCGGAGGCGTGGCTCGCCGACAACGCCGCCAAGGAGGACTGGTATCTCCACGTCAACTTCTGGGACCCACACACGCCCTACGACACGCCACAGGAGTTCGGCAATCCCTTCGCCGACGACCCCGCGCCGGCGTGGCTCACCGACGAGGTCGTCGGCGACCACTACGAGAGCTACGGCCCTCACAGCGCCCGCGACGTTCATCACGGCTATCTCACCGGCGACGGGCCCGACGACCTCGAACGGACCCCCGACGAGATCCGGGGTCGGGAGGATTTCGACCAGTGGGTCGACGGCTACGACGTTGGCGTCCGGTACATGGACGACCACATCGGCGACCTGCTCGACCAACTGCGGGCGGCGGGCGTCTACGAGGAGACGCTGATCGTCGTCTCCGCGGACCACGGCGAGAACCTCGGCGAGCAGAACGTCTACGGCGACCACCAGACCGCCGACGACCCGACCTGTCGCGTCCCCCTGATCGTCTCCGGCCCGGGGATCGAACCGGGCGTCGACGACGATCTGCACTACCACCTCGACCTGCCGCCCGCGCTCGTCGAACTGGCTGGCGGCGACGTGCCAGCGGGCTGGGACGGCGACACGCTCGCGCCCTCGCTGACCGACGGCGAGTCCTGTGGCCGCGACTTTCTCGTCACCGGACAGGGCGCGTGGGCCTGTCAACGGGGCGTTCGCTGGGACGACTGGCTCCTCTTGCGAACGTATCACGACGGCTGGAAGGAGTTCGCCCCCGTCGAGCTGTACGACCTCGCACACGACCCCCACGAGACCGAGGACCTCGCGCGCGAGCAGCCCGACGTCGTTCGCCGCGGCCTCGCACTCCTCTCGGAGTGGCACGACGAACGCGCACTCGACGCCGCGACCGGTCGAGCGGGCGGCAACCCCGAGGCACCGCGGTCACTGGTCGACCCGCTGTTCGAGACGATCCGGGAGGGTGGCCCGACGTATCTCCGGGGCAACACGGAGAGCTACACCGAACGGCTCCGCGAGACCGGCCGCGAGGACCACGCCGCCGAGATCGAACGCCGCGACGGGATCGTCGAACAGTCGCCCGAAGCGTACCTCCGTGACGACTAAAAATCCCCGAGTCGCCGCTGCCCGCTCTCCTCGTCGGTGTAGTCGGCCGCTGTCGCGATGGCGTCGGTGAACGTGTCTTCCTGACTGCGGTCGTACAGCGTCGCCGCCGGGTGGACACACACCAGCAATTCGCGGCGCTGGCCGGCGATCTCGGGATCGAACACCTGCCCGGCTTCGCCCGTGACGGCCACGTCTCGCTCCAGGAGGTGCTGGGCGGGCACCTTCCCGAGCGTGACGATCAGTTCGGGGTCGACCAGTTCGATCTCGCGTTCGAGGTAGGGTCGGCAGTTGGCGAGTTCTTCCTGCCGTGGGTCGCGGTTGTCCGGCGGCCGACAGCGCACGCAGTTGGTGATCCGCACGTCCGCCCGATCCAGCCCGGCTTCCATGAGCGCGTCGTCGAGCACATCGCCGCTGCGGCCGATGAAGGGCTCGCCGCCCTCGTCCTCCTGTGCGCCGGGCCCCTCGCCGACAAAGAGGAGGTCCGCGTCGTCGGGGCCGGTACCGTTGACGATCCGCGACCGAGAGCCCACGAGGTCCTCACAGCGTTCACACGCCGTCACGTCGAGGCCGTCCATCTGATCCATACGCTGGGATGAGAGTCCGGCAGACAAAAGCACACCCGATCAATCGGCAGCCTCACGCCGATCGGCCGAACTCGTCGGCGGCGCTGGCCGCGAGTCGCGCCACCCGGAGCGGTTCCGGCCGACCGCCCTCCGGCGTGAACGCGTGAATCACGTCGTCGGCCTCACCGTCGTCGATGCCGACGCTGCGGACGTACACCGATTCGTCGTTGACCGTCAGCCGTCGCCGTGCTGGCTGGGCCTCGTAGGTCGCCAGCCGATCCGCGACGGTGTCGGGGTCGTCGAACGCCTCGCGGATGGCGGTTTCGAGCCCCGGACTCGCCTCGTAGCTGATCGAAAGCACGGGCAATCCCGTCTCGTCGTGGAGACGATACAGGTCCAGCACGTTGAACCACGCCAGCGCGATGCCCGAGCAACAGAGATAGCGCACGTCGGCGCGGTCGAGCCGGTCGACCATCTCGACGACCGCCGCGGTCGCGTCGCTCCCGCCGACAGTACAGCGGCCGAAAACGAAGCCGTCGACGACCCTGCTCGCGCGGACGACCGCGCCGCCGAGCGTACTACTCGACCCGCGGTACGACTCCGCGATTCCGAGGGCGCGGACACCGGTTTTCATCCGTTCGGTCGCCGCCGGGTCCCGCGTCCGCCACACGACGAACGGACGCTCTGGACGGGACCGGCGACGGGCCTGTTCATCGTACCGATCGGACAGCCACGCTTACGTGTTCTCGTCTTTGATGTCGTCCAGCCGATCCAGCAATTCGTCGTTCGAGGCCGTAAACTCGAACTCCACGTCACCGTCGTGGTCGTTTTCCGACGTGGACAGGCCGTCCTCGTCGTCGTAATCTGTGTCGTACTCCTGGTTCTCTTGTTCTGATTCGTCGTAGCTCCCGAACCCCATACGTGTAACCATTATAGATTCCCCGTGATAAATCGATCGGCGGTTTTACCCCCGGACACCGTGACGACCCCGCGAGGACACCACACTGAAGCGCCAGCCGTCCCTTTGACCGAGCATGGCAGTCCACACCGTCACCGCCGACGCCGAGACGTTCACCTGCAACGCCTACCTCGTCGAGGGCGAGGTCACGACGCTGGTCGACGCCGGGGCCTACGCCGGCGTCGTCGACGCGATCAGAGCACACGTCGACTCGGTCGACCGCGTCGTCCTGACCCACCAGCACGGCGACCACGTCGCGGAACTGGACGCCGTTCTGGACGCGTTCGACGCCGAACTGTTCGCCTACGACGAGCACCCGCGCCGGGACCATGCGCTGGCCGACGGCGATACCGTGCAGATCGGTGACGACGAGTTCGACGTGGTGTACACACCCGGCCACGCCGACGACCACGTCTCCCTGGTCTCGGAGCCCACCCTGTTCTCTGGCGACGTGGTCGTCCACGACGACGGCGCGTTCGACGACGGCAGTTTCGGCCGCACGGACTATCAGGGCCAGTCCCGCGAGCGACTCATCGAGTCGATCCGCGACCTGCTAGATCGAATGGGCGACGGCGTCGAACACATGTACGCTGGCCACGGCAGCGTCTTCCACGGCGACGTGCGCGCCGTCGTCGAGCGCGCGCTCGAACGGGCCGAACGACGCGAACCGAAGTACCCCGACGAGTGAGACAGGTGATGTACAGACCAACTTGCGTTGGCGCGCGCTGTCGTGCCCTCGTGGCGCGACGACATTGTGCGAGGTCTTCGTGAGCCGTCGGCGAGCGAATGGCTCGATAGACGAGCGGTGCGTGGTTCGGAGCGAAGCGAGAACCACGATGCGAGCGGGAGCGCAACGACACGTGAGTGGAGCGAAGTCTATCAGTGGACGACTGAGTGAGCGGAGCGAACGAAGGAATCGGCTGGGGAGGCGTGTGGCTGGGTGCTGTGCTGTTGCCTGGTGGAATGAACAGGCGAGGTCCGGTCGCGTCATCTGTGGCGGCACTATCCGAGCGTGAGCGAGGAGATCCGTCACAGATGCCGTCGAGCGGGCCGAGGGCGTTCAGTTCTCGGTCATTCACTCACTCACCACTCACGTTAGCGACTTCATGTCGCCACAGAAGAACCCAAAACACCCGAGGTACTAGGACTGACACCGCCCAGTCGACTCACCTCGTCGGTCGGATACCTGGCTATTCCAGCAGTCGACCGAGCACGTACAGCCCGGCACCGACGGCCGCGAGCGGCGCGTTGACGGCGCTGGTGACGCCGCCGCGACTGATCTCGATCTGGGTGGCCAGTCCGTCGACGACCGGCGCGACCGAGATGCCGAAGCCGACACTATCGAGCGAGCCAACCTCGTGGGGTGCGGCGGCGATGAACATCGCGGTCGTGCCAAGCACCACGAGCAGGAGCGTCGTGTGAGTCCCGGTCCAGTTGGGGAGGGTCTCGGTAAACCGGACGGCACTCCCGAACAGGACCGCGACGGCGAGAGTCAGCCCCATCACGAGCAGCGGGTCGGCCGTCGCGAGCGTGACGATGGAGACGATGCCGGCGGCGACCAGCACCACGGTGATTCCCATGTACTGCAGGGAGAAGCCGTCGTGGATCCGCAGCGTCCACGTACAGGCCAGCGCGGTCGTGATGATGTAGGCGATCCGGTGGAGGATCGTCGAGACGCCGACCGCGAACCCGCTGGCAGCGAACAGGAACTGCACGGCGAGCAACAGCAGGAGGACGCCGAGGGCTTCGACGACGCTGACGCCCGGGAACGCGGCCCGAGCGTTTACTGTGGTCCGGTTGCTCATGACTGGGTGGTCAATACACGGGCCGGGATAAGTCTCTGTGGGATTCGGTCGCTCAGGGCAACAGGGTGATCCCGGCCGCCCCGAGCGCGACGAGGAGGCCGGCGACGACCAGCACGAGCCACGACCCCCCGCCCTCTGGGGGCACCAGCACCGCCCGCTCTGGATCGTCGGGGTCGTAGTGGACCGTCACGTCGGCGTCGTCGTGGTACTCGCCCAGCAGGACAGTCCCGCCACGCCGGTCCAGCGCGTTCGCGTTCCCCCGGACGCGGTCGTGTTCGTAGGTGACGCCGTCGACGACGTACTCGTAGCGCACGTCGGGCGTGTAGTCGCCGCACTGAGCGCTGGCGTCGGCGTCGAGGTCGGATTCGAGGACGGTGCCCGCCGTCGTCGCGTCGTAGGGGTTCCTGCGAGCGGTGGTGTAGTACCGCACGAGGCCGTAGCCAGCGACGAGTAGCCCACCGGCGAACGCGAGCAACAGCCCCGGCGGCGGGAGCGTGGTCATGCCAGTCGCTCGACAGCGAGACGGGTATGCCTACCGATCACACGGAGCCAGCACGCGAGAAGAACGCCGATCATACGAATTGTTGCAGTGCCCGACCGGAGATCGTCGAAACGGATCGACGATCGCCGGGGCACAGCGACAACAATCCGTATCAGGTCGACCGCGGTTCGCTGGCCTTCGGGCGGAGCTTCTTGTAGCCGCACTTGCGGCACTTCTCTGTCTCGGCCGGGTTGCGAGCGTTACACCGCATGCAGATCTGCTTGTTGAGGAGTCGCTCGGACGCTTCTTCGAACTTAGCCATACCTCGCCTTTCCCGTCGGCGCGGTTAAGCGTTTCCGAATCGGGTCGCCGCCACCGGCCGCGGACTGGCGCGGTGCAGACGACTACACTAGCCCGAAGATGTTGTTCAGCGCCAGTCCCAGCACCGCCGCGAAGGCGAAGTGCAACGCCACGAGCGGGGCCGCGGAGGACCACTTGAGCCGGTAGACGTAGCTGATCGAGAGCAGATCCGTCGCCAGCGTGACGACGATGGTCACCAGCACGAGCAGGCCGCTGCCGCCATAGGCCTGCAGGAGCAGTGAGACGATCGCCGGCCCGATGGCGGCCGAGGCGGCCCGCTGACTGGGAACCTCGCCGATGAAAAAGGTCGCCGCGAGGTGGAGCGTGACGGCGTAGAACAGCCACGTCAGGAGCAGCGTGACGACGATCGCCAGCACGCCGCCGCCGACGATACTCTGCAGGGGGAGCATGACTGTCGCTAGTGAGTGGCCGGTAATGGAAGCATCGAAGGAAAAGCGGGGGCTGGCACGGGCGAGCGAAAGCGGCGAAAACGAACGGCGGCGTTATTCGAGCAGACCGAGGTCTTCGAGTCGGGAGACGATCTTGTCGACCGCTTCCTTGGCGTCGTCGGGCTCTTTCCCACCCGTGATGACGAGTTTGCCCGAACCGAACAGGAGCGCGACCACGTCGGGGTCGTCGAGGCGGTAGACGAGGCCGGGGAACTGCTCGGGTTCGTACTCGATGTTTTCGAGGCCCAGGCCGATGGCGATGGCGTTGAGGTTGAGTGTGCGACCCAGATCCGCAGAGGTGACGATGTTCTGGACGACGATTTCGGGGTCGTCGTCGACCTGAATGTTCAGGTCACGGAGTTTGTCGAAGACGATACGCAGGCTCTGGTGGACGTCGTCGGTGCTTTTCGCACCGGTGCAGACGATCTTGCCCGAACGGAAGATCAGAGCCGCCGATTTGGGCTCCTGCGTGCGGTAGACGAGACCGGGGAACTGCTCGGGATCGTAGTCCGCCCCTTCCAGGTCCATCGCCACGCTCTGGAGGTCGAGTTCTTGCCCAATGCCAGTCGAGGCGACGACGTTTTCGATATTGATGGTTTCCTTGGGGTCAACCATGTCTCGACTTAAAACACGTATTTAAGCCTTATAAAGGTTGATGGCATGGACTGACAGGTCGCACGACAGTAATATCAATCGAGTCTGTTGTTCGACGGCCGTCGACGAGCCCGAGACCGGCACGCTGAAACCCCACAGGTACCCATCATCGGGCGTGTACGTCCTCGAACTCGCCGGGCAGGACGACCCGTTCGCGATCCGAGAGGCCCGCAGCGCCGCCAGCGACGTGGCCGCGCTCGCGCCCGGACTGGCGACGGCGCGCGGGATCACCGACCGGGTCGAACGGCTCGCCTTCACTCACCACGCGAGCGAACTGCTCGGGACCTGCGATCCGACCGTCGCGGATGCCGTCGCCACCCTCGACGCTGCCACCATCGACCGGACCGGCAGCGTCGCCGTGCGAGCGGTCGACGTGCGCTCGACGACCGGCATCGACACCCAGCAGGCAGAGCGTGACCTCGGCGCGGTGCTGGTCGAGCGGGGCTTCACGGTCGACCTCGACGATCCCGACCACGAACTCCGGGCGCTCTTTGCAGCGGGCCAGCAACACGTCACGGACGCCAGCGAGGTCGCCGACGACGCCGAGGGTGCCTGTGCGCTTGGCTGGCTGGCGGCCACGTCGACACGGGGCTACGCCGAGCGCGCGCCGATGGACCGGCCCTTCGCCCAGCCCGGAAGTATGGACCCGATGGAGGCCAGGGCGCTGGTCAACATCGCCGGCGCGCGCGAGGACCGCCTGCTCGTCGACCCGATGTGTGGCACCGGCGGCGTCCTGATCGAGGGGGGGCTGGTCGGCGCGGACGTGGTCGGCACCGACGCCCAGTGGAAGATGGTCCGCGGGGCCCGAGAGAACCTGGCGTCCTACCTCGACGACGACGATTACAGCCTCGCGCGCGCCGACGCCACCAGCCTGCCCGTGCGCGACGACGCGGCCGACGCCGTCGTCTTCGACGCCCCCTACGGCCGCCAGTCCAAGATCGAAGGCGAACTCGACGCCGTCGTTTCGGGGGCGCTGGCGGAGGCCAGACGGATCGCGCCGCGGGCGGTCGTGGTCGCGGACCGATCGTGGGCGGAGGCCGCCGAAGAAGCGGGCTGGACCGTCGAGTCACGCTTCGAGCGCCGGGTTCACCGGTCGCTGGTGCGGCATATCCACGTCCTGGAGTGAGCGGGACCGCGAGCGGGCACGACCACGACGCCGTCGCTGCCCGCCAGACGATCGTCGGAGAAGACGTTACGCCCCAGAAAGCAACGCCAGTGCCTCGTCGGCCGGGCCGTCCATCCGCGAGAGCAGATCGTGACACCGCTTTCGGGCGGCGTCGTCGGCCGTCACCAGCACCATCCCCTCCTCGGGTTGGCCGTAGACGACGCTCGCGCCGTCGGGCACGGCGAGCACCGCGGGCAGCGTCGCCAGATCCTCCTCGCCGTCGACGACGAGCAGCGTCGTCCCCGACGCCCCGAGGCCGTCGACGAGCGCCCCCAGGAGTCCGCTCGTGATCGTCGCCGGCGGATTGTCGACGGTCCGACGGTGGTCGAAGTCCTCGACGGCGACTGCCTCGCGCACCTCGCTGTCGACTTCGGCGCGCTTGGTCCGCTCGTCGACCAGCGCGACCGCTGGCGTGTAGCCGACCGTCAGCAAGTGGTACGTGACGATGTCGCCGACGGCGACGATCGGTTCGGTCGCGGCCGCGAGCAGTTCGTCGGCGTCGGTGTAGATCGGTCCCAGCGGCTCTTTGAGTTCCCCACGCAGCGATTTCGGCAGTTCGAGCACGAAATCGGACACGTTAGCGGACTTTCAGCGCGTACTGGCCGGGTTCGTTCACTTCCATCTCCTCGGCGATCTCGGAGGTCTCGGGGTGGGCGATGACGACGTAGCCGGCCCAGTCCTCGGTCAGGGAGGTCGAGCCACACACCTCACAGGACTCCTCGGCCTCGCTTGGCTGGACGCGGTGACAGTCGCGACAGACGAGTCGGTCGGCCATCAGCTATCACCGGATTCGGCCTGTGCGGCGCGTTTCTCCCGTTCCTCGGTGAGCCAGCCGTGCTTGCCCAGCCCGACCTGCTTCGCTGTCAGGCCGATCTTGGAGTCGCGGGGGTTGCGCTCGTCGATGCTCTTGGTGACGATCCGTGCGCGGACGGCGTCGCCGGTGCCCAGGGTGCGGTTGGACTCGCGGGAAGCGAGTGCCTGCCCTTCCTCGTCGTAGGCCAGATACTCGTCTGAGATCTGGGAGACGTGCAGCAGGCCGTCGACCGGGCCGATCCCGACGAAGGCACCGAAGTTGACCACTTCGACGACCTCGCCGTCGACGACTTCCTGCATCTGTGGATCGAAGGTGAGCGCGTCGAACTCGGCCTCGTAGTAGACGCCGGGCTTGTTCGGGAGCACCGCGCCCTCGCCGATGTCCTTGACGTCGATGACCGAGACGACCGAACCCACGTCTTCGTCCATCCGTCCTTCGAGTTTGTCCTGTAGCAGCTTCTTGACCAGATCCGGAGACACGTCTGCGAGGTGCCGCGGGGGCACTTCCACCGTGTCGCGGAGTCGAACCCGTTTGTACATGTTATGGTTGAGTAATGGCGAGTTTGTTCCGACCCCTTAAACTAATTACTGGAACGCCACGGTCCAGCAACCGTCGTTTGAGGGGTGCGTCGTTCGTCACAGCGTGTGTTACGTCGTCGTCGCCGGCCAGTTCGAGGACCGCGTCGTCGGCGTAGTCGGCCGACGCCGCGCGGACGCCACAGCGGTCGGCCAGATCGCGTCCGACGCTCGCAGCGGTCGCCTCTTTCCCGCCGCCGTCGGCGAGTTTCTCCAGTTCCGCGAGCACCGACCGGGGGACGAGACAGTCGCCCTCGTCGAACCCCAGTCGATCGAGTTCCTCGAACACGCGAACCGAACATTCGACCGGCATCATGAGTGCGTTCGTGTCCAGGACGATCATTCACGGAGCGTGCCGACGCCGATGAGCCGCCAGCGCGCGCCGACACGTCGGTTGATCGCGATCTTGGCACCGGCCTCGGCGCAGACGGGGCGTTTGAGTGCGACCTCGCACTCGCCGCCGCGTGCGCTCGTCACCGAACCGACCGTCGTCGCGGTGCCGATCGTCAGCATCAGGGGCTCGCCCGTCGATATATCCTCGACCTCGCCGCCCTCGTCGCCGACGATTCGCTCCAGTAGCTCCACGTCCATCTCGAAGCGCTCGTGGGTCGGCGGCAGCGTGCCGGGCGGGCCGGCGACGCGACCGGCGAGTGCGTCGCCCTTGGTGATCGCGGGGTCGAGACCGGTGCCGACGCCCAGCAGGCCGCCGGGCGTGGCCGTCTCGACGCTCTCGCCGCCGGCCTGGAGCGAGCGCACGTCCGTCGTGACCGGCTGCCACTCGCTCTGGCCGCCCTCCTCGACCTCGCGGCCGGGGCGCAGTTCGATCTCGTCGTCGGCTTCGAGTTCGCCCTCGACGAGCGAGCCACCGAGGACGCCGCCCCTGAGGTTCTCCCAGGTCGTTCCCGGACGATTGATGTCGAAACTGCGGGCGACGAGCATCCGCGGGTCCGCGGCGGGATCGCGTTCTGGCGTCGGAATCTCGCGCTCGACCGCGTCGATCAGGAGATCCATGTTGACCTCCTGTCCGGCGCTGATCGGGACGATCGGGGCGTCCTCGGCGACGGTGCCTTCCACGAACTCCTGGATCTGCTCGTAATTGTCCTGTGCGCGCTCGCGGTCGACCAGGTCGACCTTGTTCTGGGCGACGACGATGTTGTCGATGCCGATGATGTCCAGGGCCATCAGGTGTTCTTCGGTCTGGGCCTGTGGCACGTCCTCGGTCGCGGAGACGACGAGGACGGCACCGTCCATGATCGCCGCGCCAGACAGCATCGTCGCCATCAGGGTCTCGTGACCCGGTGCGTCGACGAAGGAGACCGTCCGTACTTCCTCGGTGTCGACGTCGTGGTCCTCACAGTGCTCGGCCGCAGTGAACGCGTCGGGCTCGTCTTCTTCGGGACAGCGGCGGAACGTGGCGTCCGCGTAGCCCAGACGGATAGAGATCCCACGCTTCATCTCCTCAGAGTGCTGGTCAGTCCATTCGCCTGAGAGTGCCTGGACCAGCGTCGTCTTTCCGTGGTCGACGTGGCCGACGAGTCCGATGTTCACCTCCGGTTGGTTGTGCGATGTCATCTCGGGAGTAATCTTGGTAGTGGTTCGCCTCCTGCGAGTGATAAACCTACTGTTTGCGCCCGCAGACGCTCGACGCGTGAGAGCCCGCCACACGATCCGAGACGCGATCAGGGGCCCTCGCTATCGGGACTCGACGGTCGTCCGCCGGCGGATGTGAGTCGCCATCGCGGCGTACTGCTCGGTCGAAACCTCCTTGTGGACGTAGTCGACGCCGGCGTCGCGGGCCGCGATCATCAGGTCCGTGTCGTCGTCGCTCGTATAGAGGATGCGGACGGCGTCGGAGACGTGATTGCCGACGCGGTCGAGAAAGGCCAGTCCGTCCATCTGTGGCATATGGTAGTCGCTGATCACGCAGTCGATGGTGTCGTCGAGCACGTCGAGCCCTTCGCTGGCGCTGGTCGCCGTCGCCACGTCGAGGTCGTCGTCGGTCCGCTCGAGGTACGTCCCGACCAGATCCGCCATCTGTGGCTCGTCGTCGACAACCAACACGTCGATCGTGCGTGTGCGCCCACCAGCGTCACCCACTGTTGCCATCTCACGCCATCTACGACATGGCACGTCATAAATTACCATGCTCATTCTCACACGTCGAAACCGCCGTCAGCCTCGCTGACACGTGTCGCGCGACTTTTGTCCGTCGACCCCCTTTCCCCGTAGCGTGCGAGAGTTCGCCTTCGAGGTCGCGCTGTGTCGTGCGATCGAGCGCGACGGGATCGTGGCCCGACAGCTCGGCGCGAGCGTCCACGGCCGCCGGGTCGTCGACGTGGTCAGCGTCGAACCCGGGCCGGCGTTCGACGAGCGGGTGGTGATCACGCCCGAGCGACTGCCCGGCGCGGCCATCGAGGCCGACGTGGGGCCGGGGCGAGCGCGGTACTGGAAGGACGCCTTTGACTGCCATCCCGAGCGGGCCGAGCGCGCCGTCGAACTCGCCTGCGAGCGGGGCTTCTTCGAGCGGGAACGGCGCGGCGGGCGCACCTACGTCCGCCAGACGACGCGCTACCCCGACTGGTTCGACCGGATCGTCGCCATCGAGAACAAGCCCGACCTCGGGCGGCCCGGCGACCTCGAAGCGCAGCTCCGGACGGACGTGTCGCTCGCTGTCGCGGACGAGGTCGTACTGGCGACGGCCTCACACGTCACCGGCGCGCACCTGAATCGGATCCCCGAAGCGGTCGGCGTCTGGCGCTTCGACCCCGACACCGGCGAGCGCGAGGTGGTCCGCAAGGCGACCGACCTGCCGACCGCGGAGGCAGGCGTGGAACTGATCGAGCAACACCCTGGCCGGACGGACGTGCGGATGGTCACCGCCGCCGAGAAGGCCCGCCTGCGGCGTCGGATCGCCGAACGCGCCTACGGCAAGGGGTGGCGGACCTACGACCTGCCGGCCTGTTCGCAGTGCCGACCCGACGCCGACGGCCTGCCCTACTGCGCGTGGAAGGACCGTCCGGTCCACGCGAACGACGAGTGCAGCGCCGACTGTGCGGGCTTCGAGTCGGCCGAGCCCCCCGAGATCGACCGCGACCGACTCCGCGAGGAACGGACGCCGTGGGACCCCGACCCACCGGGGAAACAGCGGACACAGTCGGGGCTGGATCGATTCGGCTAGGGTGGACGCTCAACCGCGTGCAGCGCTCACAACGCACCGCGTTCGGTGAGGTAATCGTGTGTCACCCTCAGGTCCCTTCCTCGACGAGTCGGTCGACGTTCGCGAGCGTCCGGTCGAATCGCTGCCGGAGGCTATCGTCGTCGGGCCGTTCGTCGTCGAATCGGTTCCCCAGTTCCGCGAACCGATCCCGAGAACCACAGAGCAAGACACCGTCGGAGAACGCGACAGCACCGACAGCCGGGTCGATCTCGGAGACGAGCGAGAGGTCGATATCGTTTCGATCGAGAGCGATCGACAGTGCCGTCAGTAGTTCGACTTTCGCTCGCTTGGCGTCTTCGACACCCGGTTCGAGTTCGACGACGACATCGACATCGCTCGTCGTATCGGCCGTTCCATCGACCTGTGAGCCGAACAGGACGGCCAGTCGAATCGGCTGGTCGTCGAGTTCGGCGCGGAGTCGGTCGAGATCGAGGGCCGGATCGCCGTCGGCCTCGTCCGATAGATCTTCCGACGGATGGTCGACCATTGTCAGACAGTACGGTGACACCGATAAAACAAGTTTTGGTGAACCAGGATCACCGCTCGGGTTCGCTCGTCTCCGCCGCTCGCTCGCCGTCGACGGTCGGCGCTTCGTCGGCGACGCGCTCGCTGTGACTGGTCCGGGCCCGATAGTTCGCGGAGGCGGCGATGGCGGCACAGAGACCGATCCCGAGGACGAACACCCAGTCGACTCGGCCCGCGACGAACTGGAACGTCGCCGCCGCCGCGACCGTACAGGCGACGGCGGCACCACCCCCCTCCAGCACGTGGCGCTGCTCCATAGCGCCGCGTTGGCCGGCGAGGACAATAGTTCTACGGTCCCTTCCACGGGTCGTGTTCAGATAAGCAACGCCGGCATCGAACGTGGACACACCGAAAGCCCTCGCACCGTTCCGGTCCCGGGACCCGCACTGCGCTCCAGTGGGTGCTTGTGGGGTCCGGGTTCCCGGAACGGCGCTCGCCCTTTCATCCGCCAGGCTCGTGGAACGTCCCACAGTCTGAATCCTGGCGGATGAAAGGGCGAGGCGCGCTCCGGGGTTCTGCGGCGGCACTATCCGACCACTGGGAGGATATCTGCCACAGAACCCCGGAGCGTGCCGAGAGTTTTCGGTGTCTTGTTCCACTCTCCTCTGCTCTCTTATCTGAACACTGCCTTCCGCGTCACCGCCGCAGCGGCGGTCGGTCGCCGTAGGTCAGCGCCCGCCACCGCCACTCGACGGGCCCGTAGTGGAAGTATCGCAGCCACAGCACCGACAGCGGGATCTGGACGGCCCAGATGGCGAGGACGACGCCCGCGAGTTCGACGCGGGACAGCGAGCCGAACAGGCCCAGCCCGTGGCCGTAGAAGACGGTCGTCGCGATGACGGTCTGGAGGAGGTAGTTGGTCAGTGCCATCCGGCCGACGGCGGCCAGCCCGCGGGTGATCGGACCGTCGGGCCGCCACCGGCAGTACAGCGTCACCGCGCCGATGTAGCCGCCGGCGACGAGCAGGCTCGCCCAGTGGTTGAACTGGAGCCAGTACAACGCCGCGCCGACGGCCCAGTCGCTGGCCTCGATGTACCAGACACCGGCCGCGACGATCGCGAGGCCGACGATACCGGCGGCGACCAGCCGCCAGTAGAACCGCGACGAGCGCTCGCCTGTCAGGACGCCCCAGCGGTACAGCGCCATCCCGAGGAACATCGCGCCGCCGGCCCGCCACATCGTCGAGCCGAGGAAACCGGTCGTCTGGCGTTCGAGCGCGGTCGGAACACGGTGGTCCATCTGTGTGAGCCAGCCGCTCCGGTAGGTCTCGACCTCCTGGCGAAGCGCCGCGGCGGCAGGGTCCCACTGGTCTGCGATCACCGAGGGGCCCTGAAAGAGGGCGGCGAACAGCTCTGAGGCAAAGGGCGCGAACATGAACAGGACGCCGTAGGCGGCCAGCAAGCGGGGGCGACGGTCGCGAAACTGCACGAGCAGGAAGCCGAGCAGGGCGTAGGCGACGAGCACGTCGCCGTACCACAGCAGGTAGGCGTGGGCCAGTCCGATCCCCAGCAGCAACACGTTCCGGCGGCGGAACAGGCTCGGCCCCGTCTCGGCGTCCTTGCCATCGAGAAAGAGGAGGACGCTGGCCCCGAACAGCGCCGAGAACAGCGTGATGAACTTCGATTCGGCAAAGAGGTGGCCAAGCAGCCACACCCAGTAGTTCGCGCCGGTGAAATCGCCGTAGACGGTGGGGTTGAACAGCACCGCCTCGGGCATCGCGAACACCCGGATATTGATGACGAGGATGCCAAGCACCGCGAGGCCTCTGATCGCGTCGAGGCTGGTGATCCGCTCGTCTGGTGGTGTGGGGTTGCTCATGGTGGGAGTTCGAAACGTTCGCCGTCGACGGCGATGTCCTCGGCGAAGGCCTCGTCGGGCGGGACGAAGTGGGCGGTGTGGACGATCCGGTAGCGGTCGGCGTCGAGGTCGTCGGCCAGCGCCCGCGCGCCGGTCAGCGTCATGTGCTTGGTGCCGAACGTGCGGGGCACGCCGTCGGCGTCTTCGTGATCGCCGCCGGCGGGGTGGTGGTCACAGAGGTCGGCGTGGACGATGCCCTCGACGAGCGCGAGGTCGGCGTCCCGCAAGACTGCGCGAGCATCCTCGCCGATGGCGTAACTCGTGTCGCCCGAGATTGCGAGGCTCGCACCGGTCGCCGGTTCGTCGATCCGAACCCCGTAGGAGACCAGCGGCGGGTGGACGACCGGGACCAGCGTGACCTCGAAGCCCGCCGCCTCGAAGGACTCGAATGGCGTCCGGCCGTGGACCGTGATCCGGTCGAGGTAGTCGTAACGCTCGCGGACGGTCTCCGCGACGCTGCGTCCGGTCGCCGGATCGGTCTCGTCGGCGGCGTACACCGGCAGCGAGTCCAGCAGCCGGTAGACGTTGCCAAGCCCGTCGAGATGATCGAAGTGAATATGCGTGACGACCGCCGCGTCGGGCAGCGGAACGTCCTCGCGGAGGAGCTGCTGGCGGAAGTCGGGACTGAAGTCGATCAGCAGCGACCGGCCGTCGTCGCCGGTGACGTGAACCGAGAAGCGCGTACGCTCGACGCCGCGCTCGCGGGCCCGCTCACACGTCGGACAGTCACAGGCGACCGTCGGCGTCCCGGTCGTATCGCCCGTGCCCAGCAGCGTGACCTGCATCACTGCTGGCTGAGAGTCGTACGGCAAAAGGGGTGGCGCTCCGTCGGTCGTGCGGCTCAGTGATCGTGATCGTGGTCGTGATCGTGCCCACCATCCGACGCGGTCTCGGAGCCCCCGTCGCCGTCGGCTCCCGAGATGTCGCCCCCGGCGACGAGCGCGTCGTGGTCGCCGTCGATCATGTCCATGTTCTTGAGGTTGTCCCGCTCCTCGAAGTCGGTCACGGCGTCTCGGAGGTCCTGCTGGGTCAGCGTCGTCCGCTCCTCGGTCAGCGCTTCGAGCACCGCCTCGCGGAGGACGAGTCGGAGGTCGCTACCGGTGAGTCCCTCGGTGAGTTCGGCCAGTTCGTCCGGTTCGAAGTCGACGATGTCCATCTCCTGAGTGACGACCCGGAGGATGTCCGAACGCATCCCGCTGTCGGGCTTGGGGAAGTTGACGATCTCGTCGAAGCGCCGCCACGCGGCGGCGTCGAGCTGATCCGGATGGTTGGTCGCGCCGATCAGGAGCACGTCGTCCTGAATCAGGCTGATCTCGTCGATCGACTTCAGGAGCGTGTTGACCGCGCGCTTGATCGCCGCGTGCTCGTCCGACGAGCGCGTCTTGGCGACGAAGTCGAACTCGTCCATGAAGAGGATACACGGCGAGAGCCGTTTGGCCACCTCGAAGGTTTTCTCGACGTTCTTGGCGGTCTCGCCGAGGTACTGTGAGGTGATCATCGACAGCTTCACCTCGACGAACGGAAGGTCCAGATCCTGTGCGAGCGCGCGGGCGACGCTGGTCTTGCCGGTGCCCGGCGGCCCGACGAACAGCAGCTTCCCGATCTCTCGCAGGCCGATGTTCGCCAGGTAATCCCGGTGCTCGATGGCCTTGACGATCTTGTGGATCTCGGCCTCCTGATCGGGGGTCAGCACCAGCTGGTCCATCGTCATGTCGACCTCCTCGGGCGCGCGGACCTCCACGAGATCGAGCATCCCCTCTTCCTCTTCTTCCTCGTCGAACGCGTCGTCCAGCAGCGCGTCGATCAGCGCGCGGTCGGCGCGGGCCGGGCGGTTCTGCAGGCGGGCAGTTTCGTAATCGACGCCCTCGACCGAATCGCCGAACTCACGGGCCAGCACGGGGTTGGCCATCAGCCGGTCGGCGTCGGCACGTTTCTGGTACCACTCCTCGGCCATGTCCCGGTCGGTAAAGGAGATCGCACCCGAGAACTCGTCGCGGTCGGTGAACATCAGCCCCGAAATGGCCTCCCAGGGCCGCTCGATCCCGGTGGCGGTCGTCGCCGCGCTCGCCGTCGGCGTCAGCGGCCGCTCGATCTCGCCGTCGGTCCAGAACGCCCCTCGGTAGGCCGGCGGGAGATCGTCGGGTTCCAGATCGCGCTGCTCGGAATACACCTTCGTCGTCAGCAGGAACTCGACGATGTCTAGCTCCGGATCACTCATTCCCAGTCAAGTACTCCGGGCAGCGGGATAAGTGAATCGAACACGCCGCGTGTGTGGGACCGAATGGCGCGGTAAACGCCCGACACCGGCCCCCGAGTTTGTGAGATTTTAACACGCTTGCGCTCGACAGTCGTCCTATGTCACAGACGCCAGTCGTCGTCGACGCGGTGCGAACACCACAGGGGAAAGAAGACGGTGTCTACGCCGACGTACGGAGCGAGGACCTCTCTGTCCCGCTGATCAACCAGTTGCTCGCCAGCACGGGCGTCGAGTCCGGGCAGGTCGAGGACCTCATGTGGGGGTGTGCCCAGCAGCGGGGCGAGCAGGGCAACAATCTCGCGCGCGTGATCGCCCTGCTCTCGGATCTGGGCGAGGAAGTACCGGGGTCGACGATGAACCGCTGGTGTGCCTCCTCGGCTCAATCGATCATGTCCGCCGCCGACGCCATCGCCGCCGGCCAGCGCGAGTGCCTGATCGCGGGCGGGGTCGAGTCGATGTCCCGCGTCAAGATGGGCGAGAACACCCACAACGTCCACCCGAAGATCGCCGAACTGTACAACGTCGGCGAACTCCAGATGGGGATGACCGCCGAGAAGGTCGCCGAGGAGTACGACGTGAGTCGCGAGGCACAGGACGAGTACGCCGCCCGCAGCCAGCAACGCGCCGCCGAGGCGACCGACTCGGGCCGCTTCGACGACGAGATCGTCCCCATCGAAACCGACGAGGGCACCGTCGAGGAAGACGAGGGACTGCGCCGTGGCACCACCGCCGAAAAGCTCGCGGAGCTCCCGACCGTGTTCAAATCGGAGGGGACGATCACGCCCGGCAACGCCTCGCAGGTCTCGGACGGCGCAGCGGGTCTCATGCTCACCTCGAAGGCCTTCGCCGAGGAACACGGGCTGGACATCATGGCCGAAGTGGGCAGCCACTCCGTCGCCGGCGTCGACCCGACGGTCATGGGCATCGGCCCGGTCCCCGCCGTCGAAACGCTGTGTGAACGAACGGGTCGCGATCCCGCCGACTACGACCTCGTGGAACTCAACGAGGCCTTCGCCAGTCAGACCCTCTATTGCCAGCGCGAACTGGGCTTCGACGACGAGATGTTCAACGTCAACGGCGGTGCCATCGCCATCGGCCACCCGCTCGGTGCCAGCGGCGCACGTCTCCCCGTGACGCTGCTCCACGAGATGGAGAAACGCGAGGCCGACCTGGGCCTTGCGACGGAGTGCGTCGGCTTCGGTCAGGGCGCAGCTATCGAGTTCGAGCGCGTGGAGTAGGGCGAACACTGTCGCTGCTCGAAGCATTCGCGCGGACGAGCGGTCCGAAGGACCCGGTAGTCCGCGCGATTCACTCGACCGAACGCAGTGAGGTCGAGCCTTTTTCACCCATGCTTTTGCCGCGAGCGGTTCGCGCAAAGCGCGAACCCGAGCGGGAAAAAGATGGTTGTCTATAGAGCAATCATAGCAGCCCTTTCCACGGAGAATGGGCGACTCCTTCCCAATGGCGACCACCACAGACGCGTTCGGTGACGCCGTCCGCGAACAGACCGGCGAGTATCTCACAGCGGTGCGGCGGTGTCTGGCGACGCTCCCGCCGGCGCTGCTGGGCTACGGCGACAGCGAGTTCGCCGATAGCGTGTCGGACCTCGTGGCCAGGGAGTCGGTCTGTGACGAGCGACTGCAGACGTTGCGGACGACGCTCGGGACCGCGGAACCGAACTACACCGAGGTGTACCTCAACAGCGGGACGGTGATGGAGCTGTTCGTCCTGCTGGACGAAGTGCCCAACTGCGCCGAACAGTTCCTCCGCGAACTCGACGCGGTCCGGCGGCCCCTCGACGAGGGGACGACGGACGCACTCACGCAGATGGCCGCGCTGGCGGCCCGCGCGACTCGCGTCCTCACCGATGCCATCGAGCGGTTCGTCGCCGGGCTGGTCGAGCCGGGCGAAGGCCCCGACATCGTCGACGCGGTCGATCAGGTGGCGGCACTGGAGAGTCGCGCCGACGACCTGAAATACGAGATCATCACGCACGCGTTCGACACCCTCCCGACGGCCGAAGCCGTGGTCGTCCGAGACCTCGCGCGGTCACTCGACGCCGCGCTCGACGCCGCCGAGGACACCGCCGACCAACTGCTGTACGTCCATGCCGGGGCGTAGCTGGACCCAACTTTGACAACCATGTGGGAGAATCACAAGCTATGGCCGTACTCGACGAGATGGCGCGGATCACCGCCGAGAACGCCGACGGGACGTTGCGGTACTTCGCCAGTGGCGACCCCGAGACCGAGGCGATCGAACCGCTGTTCGTCCGCGAGGACCTCGACTGGACCGACGGACGACAGGCCGAAGTCGAAGGCGAACTGATGGAGGTGGTCGCCAAAGAGAGCTACGAGTACATGATGGACGTGGACAACGTCAATCAGCTGATCAAAGTCGCCGACACCAAGATCCTGTTTACCGGGTTCGTCGACGACGAGGTAGCCGTGGCGGCGTTCGACCGTGGTGTGTTCCCGCACCTGCCGGCGATGGTGGCGGAGTTCCGGTCGTATCTGGAGGACCACGACGTGGAGTTCATCGCGCTGGACATGTAGCGGGGCGGGGCGTCAGCGGGTGCCACCACGCACCGCCCGTTGGGAGGCGTTCTCGCGGCTTTATGAGGCGTGGCGCACTGAGCGCAGCTATGAGTATCGAAGCGATCTTCGAGCAGATTCCGTTCGCCAAGGAACTCGGTATCGAACTCGACGAGGTCGGCGACGGCCACGCCGAGGGGCGACTCCGGCTGCGCGAGGAACACTCCTCGAACCCGGAGCATCTGATCGCCCACGGCGGAGTTACCTACTCGCTGGCCGACACCGTCGGCGGTGCGGCAGTCGTCTCCCAATCGGAATCGGTGTCGCCGACCATCGACATGCGGATGGACTATCTGGCCCCGGCCACGGCGGACCTGCGGGCGGTCGCGGACGTGGTTCGGTTCGGCGGCAGCGTCGCCACCGTGGACATCGAGGTGTACGATGATGACGAGCACCACGTCGCGAGCGCTCGCGGTGTGTACAAGACCGGCGGCCAGGGCGAGGAGACGCCGTGGACGGCGGGCACCGACCGCGGGGCCGACGCGCGCGATTCCGAGGCCGGTGAGGAAGAACAGCGCCGTTAGTGATCGAGTCGGCTACTCGCCGTTCGAGCGGACCATCTGCATCCCCTCGCGGACGGAGTCGCGCCGGCCCAGCAGCGTGATCATGTCGCCCTGTTCGACGACGTAGTCGGCCGTCGGGACCGTCGTCTCGCCGTCGCGGGTGACCAGCGCGATCAGGCAGGCGTCGGGGAGCATCGGCCCGATCTCGCTGACCGGTTTGCCGACCAGGTCGCCCCCACGGACTTCGACCTCCTGTACGTCGCCCTCCTGACCCACGTCGGTCATCCAGTCGGCGATCGCGGGGCGTTCGATCTGGTTGTCCATCGCCCACGCGGTCGCCATCGACGAGGAGATGGTGCGCACGCCCAGGTCCTCGAAGGCCTCGACGTTGTCGGGGTTGTTCGCCCGCGCGATGACCTTCTCCACGTCGAACTTCGAGGAGGCCAGTTGCGACACGAGGAGGTTCACGTCGTCGTCGCCGGTCGCGGCGGCGACGATCTTGGCGTTGTCCGCCCCCGCAGAGCGCAGCACCTCGGTGTCGGTGCCATCACCCCACTCGACGGTGTAGCCGTCGTTGCGGGCGCGTTCGACGATAGGCTGTTCTTGCTCGATCATGACCACGTTTTCACCGCGGTCTTCGAGGCGTTCGGCGAGCGACCGGCCCACCTTCCCGCCTCCGACGATGATGACTCGCATTGGTATCACGTCCAGGTATTCTGCGATGTAGCGCGCGAGGCCGCCCTCGAAGACGGCCGTCAGCAAGATCGCGAGGAAGACGACGCCCAGCAGCAGATTGGCCTCCTGGTCGAGGCCGGCCGCGCGAAACTCGACGGCAAACAGCGTCGCGACCGACGCGGGAATGATCCCGCGCGGGCCGACGAGGCTCATGAAGGCCCGTTCCTGCAGCGTAAAGCGGTCGCCAAGTGTCGAGAGGAAGATCAGGAGCGGGCGAAGCACCAGCGCGAGAATGACGACCACGGCGACGCCGGCGAGGCCGACCTGTGCGAGCGCCGACAGTTCCAGCAGTGCCGCCAGCGTGATGAACACGAAGGAGAGCACGACCAGCGTGATGTCGCCTTTGAAGTCCTCGATGTCCTCCTCGTAGGGGATGTCGGCGTTGCCAAGCAGGAAGCCGGCGGTCGCGACGGCGGCGACGCCGGCCTCGGTGGCCTGTGCGTTGGCCGTCGCGTAAGCGACGAGCGCGCCCGCAAGCACGAGCAGGCGGGCGTTGCGCGGCGCGTCACCGGGCGCGAGGTCGACGTAGCGCACCAGGTAGTAGAGAGCGCCGGCGACGATGACGCCAAAGAGCAGGCCGACGCCCAGCCGCTCGACGAACCCCCGAAGCAGGCCCTGTGAACTCGCTGCGGGGTTGACGATCTCGAAGAAGACGACCGCGAGGATGGCGGCGCTCACGTCGTTGATGATCCCCTCCGTTTCCAGTGCGGCGGCGACCCGGTCACGGACGGGGACGACGTTGAGGATCGGCGTCACGACGGTCGGGCCGGTCGCAGTCAGGAGCGCGCCGATAGTCAGCGAGAGGCCCCACGACGCGCCGAGCAGGAACTTGACCGCAACGGCGGTGCCCACGAGCGCGATGAGCGCACCGATGGTGACGATACGGACCGCCGCCGACGGCGCTTCGCGGATGCGTTCCAGTTTGAGGTGGAAGGCCCCCTCGAAGACGATGATGGCGACAGCGAGACCGACGACCGCGGGCAGGGCGTCGCCGAACGATCCCGGTCCGATGATCCGTGCGTCGATCATCGGCAGGTAGGGTGCGATCGGACCCAGCAGTAGCCCCGCTCCGATGTAGAAGATGATCGTCGGGACTTGCAGCCGATCGGCGAGCAACTGCGCCAGCACACCGATGGCGATGATCCCAGCGACTAACAGTATCAGTTCGGTTGCCGCCATCGTCTATGGAGGCCAAGGGCGTGCCCTTGTATAAACGCATGCACTCCCCGCGGCTACTGCCGGGATCGAGGGGGCCGGACCCCCGGTCTACGGGTCGCGCCCATCGAGATACGTCAGGACGCCGCGGACGTTCATGCCGACCTCCGCGCGGGCCTTGTGGTCGCTCCAGATGTCGGGCGTCTCGACAGCCTCGACGAAGTGACCCACGACGGCGTCGTCGCTCTCGTGTCGGGCGCGTTCGCGCTCGACGGCGTCGACCCACTCTTCGAGGACCGTCGTGTACTCGCCCAGTCGGTCGGCGGTGCGTGCGGGGCCGAAGTGGGCGTAGCAGAGCCACGACCGATCCAGCGCCCCGAGCAGTTCCACGTCGGCGACGGCCTGCTCGAACTCGAAGTTCGGGGGCGGACTGGTCACGTGGACCTCGTCGGTCGAGGGGGTGTAGATGCCGGCGGCGTCGGCCGTAAAGACGGCGTCGAGTCCGGGCGCGTCGAAGACGACCTGGTGGGGCGCGTGGCCCGGAACGTGACGCGCCACGAGCGACCGGCCGCCGAGGTCGATCTCGTCGCCGTCGGTCAGTGTCTCGATCCGATCTTCGGGGATCGGTGTCGGTTCGGTGTAGTAGTCGATCTGATCGCCGACGGCCTGCTTCGTGCCGGCCCACAAGCGCGAGGGGTCGACGAGGTGGCGTGCGCCGGATTCGTGGACGTACACGGTCGCCGACGGGCACTCCTCGGCGAGCAGGCCGGCGCCGCCGGCGTGATCGAGGTGGACGTGCGTGAGCGCGATCGTTTCGAGGTCGTCGGGGGCGATGCCCGCTTGATCGAGCAGGTCGTGGACGCGCTCGACGTTGGTGCCCAGCCCCGTGTCGACGAGCGCCGGCCGCTCGGCGTCGATCAGGTAGACCGACCCGTACTCCTCGACGTCGTACATCCCGGTGTCGACGTACCACAGCTCCTCGTCGACCGATTCGGCCCGAACCACGTCGCCGATTGTCATACTGTGAGTGGGTGTCGGTACGTCGATAAAGGTAGCGGCGGTTGGCATATGCCAAAGTAACCGTTAGGTGTCGGGGAGCGCTGGCTCGTAATAGATGGCAGACAACAGTCCGACAAGCGGAGCAGAGCCCCGCACGACGGAATCGACAGCCTGGCCGGAGCGAACCTCGAACGACGAGTGGTGGCCCGAACGGCTGAGCCTGGAGATTCTCGACCAGAACGCCAGCGACGCCGACCCGCTGGGCGACGACTTCGACTACGGCGAGGCGTTCCAGTCACTCGACCTCGACGAGGTGAAATCGGACATCGAAGACGTGCTGACCGACCCACAGGACTGGTGGCCGGCCGACTACGGCCACTACGGGCCCTTCATGATCCGAATGGCGTGGCACAGCGCCGGCACGTATCGGGCCTACGACGGCCGCGGCGGCGCGGCCGGCGGGCGACAGCGCTTCGCCCCGATCAATAGCTGGCCCGACAACGCGAACCTCGACAAGGCCCGACGCCTGCTCTGGCCGGTCAAGCAGAAGTACGGCAAGGCGCTGTCGTGGTCCGACCTGATCGTGCTGGCTGGCAACGTCGCCATCGAGTCGATGGGCTTCAAGACCTTCGGCTTCGGCGGCGGCCGCGAGGACGCCTTCGACACGGACAAGGCCGTCAACTGGGGGCCCGAAACGGAGATGGAGACCAACGAGCGCTTCGAGGAACCCGGCGAGATTCAGGAAGGGCTCGGTGCGTCCGTGATGGGGCTCATCTACGTGAACCCGGAGGGACCGGACGGCGAGCCCGATCCGGAAGCCTCGGCCAAGAACATCCGCCAGACGTTCTCTCGGATGGCGATGGACGACAAGCAGACCGCCGCGCTCATCGCCGGCGGTCACACGTTCGGGAAGGTCCACGGCGAGGGCGATCCGGACGAGAACCTCGGTCCCGAGCCCGAGGCCGCCCCGATCGAGCAGATGGGGCTCGGCTGGCAGCACGAGGGGGCCACGAAGGGCGCGATGATCACCAGCGGGATCGAGGGCCCCTGGACGCAGGACCCGACCTGGTGGGACATGGGCTACGTCGACAACCTGCTCGACTACGAGTGGGAGCCCGAGAAGGGCCCCGGCGGAGCCTGGCAGTGGACGCCCAAAGACGAGGAGCTGAAAAACTCCGCGCAGGACGCGACGGACGAAGACGAGCGCGTCACGCCGATGATGCTCACGACCGACATCGCGCTCAAGCGCGACCCCGACTACCGGGAGATCATGGAGGAGTTCCAGGAGAGCCCCATGGAGTTCGGGATGGCCTTCGCGAAGGCCTGGTACAAGCTGACCCACCGCGACATGGGCCCGCCCGAGCGGCTCCTCGGTCCCGAGGTGCCCGACGAGACGATGGTCTGGCAGGACCCGGTCCCCGAGGTCGACCACGACCTGATCGGGGACGCCGAGATCGAGCACCTCGCGGAGCGGATCCTCGACTCGGACCTGACGACCCAGCAACTGGTCAAGACCGCCTGGGCCTCCGCGTCGACCTACCGCGACAGCGACAAGCGCGGCGGGGCGAACGGTGCCCGGGTCCGGCTCGAACCCCAGCGTAGCTGGGCGGTCAACGAGCCCGAGCAGCTCGAAACCGCTCTGGAGACCTATGAAGAGATCCAGACGGAGTTCAACGAAGGGCGATCCGACGACGTGCGCGTCTCGCTCGCGGACCTGATCGTACTGGGCGGCAACGCTGCCATCGAGGAAGCGGCGGCCGACGCCGGCTACGACGTCGACGTGCCCTTCGAGCCGGGCCGCACCGACGCCACCCCCGAGCAGACCGACGTGGACTCCTTCGAGGCGCTAAAGCCCAAGGTCGACGGCTTCCGCAACTACATCCGCGAGGGCCTCGAACAGCCCGCGGAGACGCTACTGGTCGACAAGGCCGACCTGCTGAACCTCGGCCCCGACCAGATGACCGCGCTGGTCGGCGGTATGCGCACGCTGGGCGCGACCTACGGCGACAGCGACCACGGCGTCCTCACCGACGAACCGGGAACGCTTGACAACGACTTCTTCGCGAACCTCCTCAGCATGGACTTCGAGTGGGAGGAAGCCAGCGAGGGCACCCAGGTGTACGAGGGGTACGACCGCGACACCGGCGAACGCCAGTGGACCGGGACCCGCGCCGACCTGATCTTCGGGTCGAACTCCCGCCTGCGCGCGATTTCCGAGGTCTACGCGTCCGAGGACGGCGAGGAGCAACTCGTCGAGGACTTCGTCGACGCATGGACCCAGGTCATGCGAGCCGACCGCTTCGACCTGTAGACAGCCGCGACCCGATTCTTTCGCCGCTCACGAACCGCCAGCCCCAAGAGCGTCGGCAGTTCGTCGAGCCCGTCGATCCGATACGTCGGCTCGTGGGCCTGTACGTCCCGGTCGGCAGAGAGCCAGACCGACTCGATCCCGAGCGCGTTCGCGCCAGCGATGTCCGTTTCCAGCGAGTCGCCGACCTTGACCGCCCGCTCTGGTGTCGCATCGAGGCTGTCGAGCACGATCTCGAAGGGTTCGGCATCCGGTTTCGGCGGCACGTCGTGCCCGGCGATCACCTGCGTCTCGATCCAGCGGTCGAGGTCGACGGCGTCCACCTTCGCGCGCTGAGCGTCGGGCGCGCCGTTCGTGATCACCGCGAGCCGGTACTCGCCGGCGAGCCCATCGAGAGCCGCCTCGGCCCCCGGACACAGTTCGACGTTCGACTGGTCGCGCTCCTCGGCGAAGGTCGTCGCGACCTCACGACCGAGGTCGGGATCGTACCCGCGCTCCTCGGCGAGTGTGGCGAAACACTCTGAACGGAGGTCGTCCATCGCGTCGTACTGTTCGGCGAACTCCGTGTAACGGTCGTAGTAGGCGTCGACCGGAAACAGGGGGTCGAGGTCGAGTCGCTCGTAGGACGCTCGCAGGACCTCGCCCGGCGAGCGGACGTACCGGACGAGGGTGTCGTCGAGATCGAACAGGACCGCGTCGATGTCGGTCATACCAGCGAGAGTGTCGGTGGACCGGTACTTAATTGTGCGCCATCGACCCCGAAACCGACCGCCGGCCGCTGCCGGGTGCGGCCGACAGTGACACACAGTACGACCGCGCTCGACGCGCGGTGGCCGCCGTCGAACCCCGTCAGACGAGACTAGGGGCCAGACGGCCCGCAAAACCGGTTCAAACCGGTGGTTACTGGGGTTAACTCGGGCTGAATCGGTCCCAAGTCGGCTTCAGCGCCGACCCCCCTTTTTCTCCTCCAGTGGCATGGATCGGCTGCGATGATCGAAGCAGCACTCCCCACGATGGCATCGTTCGCAACCGACGCAGCACAGCTAGCCGCACAGGCCGGCCCGCCGACAGACCTGCCCGCGAACGTCCCCGGGTTCGTCTCGGAGATCATGGGCGAGGTCGGGAAGTCCGCCGGCGAGGCGACCGACGGTCTCGGCGAGACGATCAGTGACCTGACGCCGGGCGGCAGTGAGGCGGCCGAGGAAGTCGGTGCGGCCAACGCCAGCGACGCCGCTGCCGGCGCTGAAGCGGCCGGTGACGCGGCCATGCCCGACGGCGTGCCCGGACAGGCGTAACTGACGGGAGTCCACGCTGACGACAAAGCACTTGTTTTCGGGCCGCAACGTCGCGGTTGAATGCCCGCGTCCCAAGCCCTCCGGTCCCGTCTGACGACAGCGGGTGGGCCGAGTCCTGTCGCTGTCGCGGTTCTCGTCCTCCTCGGCCTCGCCATGCTCGCGCACCCGCTCGTTCTCTTTCCCCACTTCGGCCAGACGCCATACTCGGTCGGCGCTGTCGAGCGAGTTAACGGCGGAGCGGTCGAGCAGGACGCTGTCGTCGACTACGCCGACCTGCCGGCGGCGGCGAAGTCGGCCTTCGACGGGGCGAGATCCGGCCCGTCCGCGATGCTGTGGTCCGGTGACGACGAGCGCGCGGTCGATGTCCTGATCGACCATCAGTACGTCCAGCAGGACGGGCGGTACTACGAGTACGGACTGCTCGTCGGACACAATCCGGTATGGAGTGAACTGCTCGTCCGACTGCTCCTGACCGTCGCCGGGTCGGTACTGGTGACGTTCGGCGGACTCGTCGCAGCGACCGGCCGCTGGCGGCCGCTCACACCGCTCCGGACGCTCCCCGTTCTCGCCGCGGTGGTACTGGGGGTGAGCGGGATGCACGCCTACGACGTGGTGGTTTCGGGTGCCCGTGGCTCGATACCCCAGTCGCTCGCGCCGTTCGGTTTTCTCCTCCTCCCCGTCGCCGTCCTCGGCGTCGGGTCGCTGGTTCGTCAGCGCGGCTGGCGGGTGCTGAAACCGGTCGTCGCTGTCGGTGTCGTGGCCCTCGCCGCCGGCGCTGTCGTCCGCGGCGACCCGGTCGCGGCCCCGCTGGCGCTCGCCGCGTACGTGGCCATCGTCGGCGCGCCGTGGCTGGCGCTTGGCTACTGGCTGACCGACGAGAGCGCCGACCCCGTCCTGTCATCGAATCAGTAGCTCAATTTTCGCCCGAGGGAGTAAGACTATGTGTGTGAATCACACAGTACCAGTTGGATCGCTATGCAACCGTGCCACAACTGTCAGGCTGTCATCGACGAGTACATCTTGGACAAACAACTCGAACCCCTGCGAGAGCTGACAGTCGACGACTTCAATCTCTGTGCCGACTGTGTGACGGTCGTCGACGACGCGTGCGTGGAGTGTGGCGGCGCGGTCTACGTTCCCCGGAACGAGGAGACGGTCCCCGACTACTGCCCGGCCTGTCGGTCCGACGTGCTGGCCGAGACCGGTACCGATCCAGGCTGGACGGCCGACGCGAGCTCGGCCTGATACGGTTCGTTCGCGACTGACCAACAGTCGCTTTTCGTGCTACCGATTAGCGACAGCATCCAGCAGGACTCCCTCGAAGCGCTCGACCAGCGTCGAGTAGTGACCCGTCTCGGCGACAGTCACGTCGGTGCCCGGCAGTCGGCTGGCGAACGCCTGCGCGACCCGAAGCGGGACCTGCTGGTCCGCGCGGCCGTGCCACAGCGACAGTGTCTCGGCGCAGTCGGTGGGGTCGAACCCCCACGGCTCGCCCAGCATCGGGACCTCGTGGGCCGGTCCCTTGCCACCCTGTGCGAACGCCTCGGCGGCGTCGGCGACGACGACAGTACCGTCCGGCGAGTCGAACAGCGACCGGTCGGGCTCCGAGGCGTTGCTCTCGATGGTCGCGCGGAAGCGACTGAGCCAGTTGCGCGCCAGCCACCCCGTCAGGCCGAAGACCCCACGCGAAAAGCCCGGGATCGACTGTGTCGCGGCCGTCAGCCGGCGGTTCGACGCCGTGGCGTACTGCTTGGTCTGGGGCGGCCCGGGACTGCTGACGAGGACCGCGCGCTCGACCCGGTCCAGTTCGTGGGCGCAGGCCGCGGCGTGTGGGCCACCGCCGGAGAATCCGACGACGGAGAGGGTATCGAGGTCGAGCATCTTGGCCAGCGCCCGCACGTCGTCGGCCCAGTCCAGTAGATCCCGACCTGGCTGGAAGTCGGACTCGCCAAAGCCCGGCCGGTCGGGCGCGATCAGGCGGGCGTCGTGGTGCTGGGCGGTCTCGTCGAACAGCGACCACACGAGTCGCGACCCCGGAACCCCGTGACAGCACAGGATCGGGTCGCCATCGGCGCGACCGTACTCCTCGTAGGCGAGGCGACGACCGTCGTCGACGACCACCGTCTCCGGCTCGCTCATTGCCGGATGTTCTTGTCGGTCGGTCTTATAAGCGGGCGGTCATAACAGTCGGGATCGGAATCGCTATCGTCGGGACAGCCACGCGGACGACCATCGCTAACGACACCTGAAAGCCCTCGCCACGCTCGCGGGGTCTGTGCGGGATATCCTCACTCCGTTCGGATAGGGCCCGCGCAGACCCCGCGACCGCACCTCGCCCTTTCATCCGCCAAGGACAGCACAGCACCGCACCACACCCTCCCCAACCGACTCGTTCGGTCGTTTCACTCCCTCACTCATCCCTCGCACAGTGTTGTCGCTCGACGGAGCGAGCGACAGCGCGCGCCACATCGTTACTGTGAGCATTCGCGCGAACGAGCGGTCCGAAAGACCCGGACGTTCGCGCGATTCACCGTCAGAGCAAGCTCTGACGAGCAGTGCGTTCGCGGTGCTCACGCACAACACCGAACGCGAGCCGCCAGCTCGCGTTCGGCCTTTTTCGCCCACGTTTTTGCAAGCGGGGTGCGCGCAGCGCACCCCCGCTGGAAAAAGGTGGATCGGAATGATTAGGACCGGGCGTGGACAACCGCCGATCATGTTGAGCAGACAGTTCGTCCGTGAGAACGCCGAGGTGGTCCGCGAGGCCATCGAGCACAAGGGCGTCACGGGCGTCGACCTCGACGAGATTCTGCGGATCGACGAGGAGTGGCGAGAGTTGAAGGCCGAGGGGGACAGCCTCCGTCACGAGCGCAACGAGGTCTCCAGTCAGATCGGCGAGTACAAGCGCGAGGGCGAGGAGGAGAAGGCCCAGGAAGCCATCGAGCGCTCCAGCGAGCTCAAGGAGGAGTTACAGCAGGTCGAGGACCGGGCCGACGAACTCGAAGCGAAACTGGAGGCGCGACTGCTCGAAATTCCGAACGTCCCCCACGAGTCTGTGCCGGTCGGCGAGGACGAGAGCGACAACGTCGAGCGGTATCGCGAGGGGTTCGACGACCTGCGCGAGCTGCCCGACGAGGTAGTCCCCCACTACGATCTGGGCGAGGAACTGGACATCATCGACTTCGAGCGCGGCGCGAAAGTCTCCGGCGGCGGGTTCCAGTTCGTCAAGGGCGAGGGCGCGCGCCTGGAGTACGCCCTGATCCAGTTCATGCTGGACGTACACCGCGAGCAGGACTATATCGACGTGTTCCCGCCGATCCCGGTGAACTCGGCGTCGATGCGTGGCACCGGCCAGTTGCCGAAGTTCGCCGAGGACGCCTACCGCATCGAGGCCCGGCAGGACGACGAGTACGAGGACGACGACCTGTGGCTGCTGCCGACGGCGGAGGTGCCGGTCACCAACATGTACCGCGACGAGATCCTGCTGGACGACGACCTGCCGCTCAAGCATCAGGCGTTCTCGCCGAACTTCCGCCGGGAGGCGGGCGAGCACGGCACCGAGACCCGCGGGTACGTCCGCGTCCACCAGTTCAACAAGGTCGAACTCGTCAACTTCGTCCGCCCGGAGAACAGCTACGAACGGCTGGAGGGGCTGCTGGGCGAGGCCGAATCGGTCCTCCAGCGTCTCGGCCTGCCCTACCGCGTGCTGGACATGTGTACCGGCGACATGGGCTTTACCCAGGCCAAGAAGTACGACATCGAGGTGTGGGCCCCCGGCGACGACATGGACGAGGGCCCCGAGGCGGGCGGTCGCTGGCTGGAAGTCTCGTCGGTCTCGAACTTCGAGGAGTTCCAGGCTCGGCGCGCAGGCATCCACTACCGGCCCGAGCGCCACGAATCGGCGGAGTACCTGCATACCCTCAACGGCAGCGGTGTCGCCGTCCCGCGCGTGATGGTCGCGATCATGGAGTACTACCAGAACGACGACGGCACCATCGAGGTGCCCGAACCGCTCCGGCCCTACATGGGCGGCCAGGAACTCATCGAGGGCCACGACCCCGTCGGCGAGAGCGCCGTCGGGTCCGGCTCCGGTGAGTGAGACCGATGAAACGGTCACACGGATCACCGGACACACCCGTAGTCGGCGAGAGCGCTGTCGGGTCCGGCTCCGGTGAGTGAGACCGATGAAACGGTCACACGGATCACCGGACACACCCGTGGTCGGCGAGAGCGCCGTCGGATCCGGCTCCGGTGAGTGAGACCGACAGAACGATGTTCGACACCACACAGATCGACCGGGACGACCTGAGTCTCGCCGCGGGGGCAGCGATCGGGATCGGCTTTGCGAGTGCGCTCACCTCAGGGGGACCGCGGCCGCTACTGGTCGGCGTCGGGACGGCGACGCTTGCTTTCGTGACCGTGCTGGCGTTCACGGCGTTGACGTGAACGCGCTCGCGGCGTTCACCGCGTGTACGTGATGATCCGTTCGATCAGTCCGTCGGTAACGCGGAACGCGTCGGCGAAACGAGTGATCTCCTCGCCGTCGCTGTCGAGCAATCGTCCTTCGACGACGACGCCCGAGTCGCCGGTGTAGACCGCCGTGATCGGATGGGTGGTGTCGGTCTGGGGCCGGTCCTCACGCATGAACTGGACGAACCGCTCGCGGCCCTCGATAGTCCTGTCGGGCCGGTCGTGGACGAACGATTCGGCCAGCACGTCGGCGAGCAGATCGTAGTCCCTCTCGTCGAGCGCGCGGTAGTAGGCCCGCGCCGTCGCCACCTGATCCATACCGGAGGGGCGCGCCACAGCGTCGAGAAAGTGACGGTCAGTATCGTGGCTCGTCGTCGGCGTCCGCGTCTGCGTCGTTCTCGTCGTCCTCGTCGCCGGCCAGTTCGTCTTCGGTCGGGATCGCCGCCATGTCCTCGTCGGTGGCCCCGTCGGGTTCGTCGAGGTCGTCTTCCTCGGGAATCGCGTCCATGTCGTCGTCGCTGGCACCGTCGGGGTCGTCGAGCGGTTCGTCCTCGCCCTCGAAGGGGTTCTCCCCGGTCGTCTCCACGTCGTCGAACGATTCGAGGCCGCCGGGGTCGTCCTGCTCGTCGGGCTCCGAACTGTCACTTTCCTCGGGTTCCAGCCCGCCCGAGCCACCACCGCCGGTCGGTTCGAGCGAGCCAGAGCCCGGCGGCGGCACGTCGCGCTCGTCTGCGAGGTCGTCGGCGTCTGCGTCCGGCGCGCCACCGGCGAGGTCAGCGTCCGGATCGTCGGGTGTCTCGTCGGACTCGTCACCCTCGCCTTCTGCCTCGGCCTGTGCGGCCTCGGCGGCGGACTGGCTGGCCGCCATCTCGGCCTCCAGTTGTTCGATGTCGTCGTCGTCGATTTCGTCGTCGACTGTCCCGTCATTGGCGGTCGCTCCATCATCGTTGCCTCCGCCATCATCTCCGACGCCGGGCGGCGCGTCGACCATGCTCGTCGGCGTCTCCTCGATCTCGCCGCCATCGGGGTCCTCGGGCTGGTTTGCAGCGAGTTCGGCTTCGAGCTGTTCGAGGTCGGCCTCGTCGATGTCGTCGTCCTCGTTCGCCGTTGGCTCGCCGTCGCTTCCGTCGTCGGCCTCGGTGTCCGCCGTCCCAGCGGCGGCCGCATCGATATCGACCGCGAGTTCGGTGTCGACCGCCTCCTGCTCCGGGAGGATGCTCTCCGTCTCCTCGTCGGCGTCGAGGTTGGGCGGCCAGTCGTCGGGGTCGACCGGTTCGCCCAGATCGCGGGCCGTCTCCAGCGGGCGCTCGGCGTCGTCGCGCAGGCGCTGGCCCTCCGCGCCGGCACCGCTGGAGTAGTTACTGGCCGATTCGGTGAGCCACTCGGCGGCCTGCCACAGCGCCGTCGCCTTCTGCTCGGCGTGGTCGTAGTACGTTTCGAGATCGGCGTCGTCGACGAAGCGGACGGCGCTGTCGAAGTGTTCGGCGGCCTCCTCGAACTCCCCCTGTGCCCGCTTGAAGTCCGATTGGGAGAGCATCCACTCCGAACTCTGGTAGGACTGCATCGCGCTAGTAAAGGCGCGCCGGCCCTCGGTGTAGTGGGCGTGGCCCACTCGGTAGCGGGCGAAGGCCGTGTCGTCGCCGCCGGTCTCGGCGATTGCGTCCTTGATCACGTCCACGTTCGGTAGTTCGGTCAGGTCGTCGGTCGACCAGGCGTACTGGACGACGCCGTCGTGGTCGACGACGAACACGGCCCGTTCGATCAGTGCCTGCCCGAGGTCGTCCTCCGTTGTGACGCCGTAGCGGGCGGCGACCTCGCGGCGGGTGTCGGCCAGCAGCGGGACGTGGAGGTCGTACTCGCCGGCGAAGGCGGCGTGACTGTACAGCGTGTCGGCGCTGATCCCGAGCACGCTCACGTCCTTTTGCATCGTGAACAGATCGAGTTCGTCCAGATCGGATTCGGCGTCGCAGGCGGGGTTGAAGTCGCCGGGATAGAAGGCCAGAATGACGATGTCGTCGCCGACGTAGTCGTCGAGCGCCACCTGGCGGTGGTCGCCGTCGACGAGTGCCGGCAGTGCGAACCCTGGCGCGTCGTCGCCCTCGGTGATCACTGGCCGATATATACTCGTTCGCACACTTAATGGTATGTTCCGGCTCGGTAGTCGTGTTTAGTGAATCGAGCCGGGAGACTGACACACCGAAAGCCCTCGCGCAGTTGCGGTCCCGCGACTCGCCGTCGACCGAAAGAGCCTGTGGCTCTTTCGTGATGACAAAAGACGCCGTCCGGCGTCTTTTGAACCACGGTCCAGTGGGTCCTTGCCGAGAGGGACTCGCCGAGTCCCTCTGGCCGTGCGAACGGGCGCTCCGCGCCCGTGAGCAGACATCGTCGGGGTTCCCGCAACTGCACTCGCCCTTTCATCCGCCAGGTATCGGCTATGGCACAGTCTGAACCCTGGCGGATGAAAGGGCGAGGCGCGGTAGCCCGGTCTGCGTCGGCACTATTCGACCATAGGGAGAATATCCGACACAGACCGGGCTAGCGGGCCGAGGGCTTTCGGTCTCTTGACTCTGGCCGACTCCGGTAAAGTAAACACGACCGGCTCGGCTCTCGTGGCGCTTTTATCGGCTGACGGCCTACGGCGGGTGTGGAGTTACACGTTCGGTACGAGGGCGACGACGACCCCGACAAGTGCAGCGCTCGCCGGCTGGCGCGCTTCGACGAGGCCGAGCTGCACCGGGCGACCCGGTCGACGCCGCCCGGGATCGTCCTGAACCCCTTCGCCGAGCAGGCGCTGTCGCCGGCCGACCGTGCGGGAAGCGGTGCCCGCACCGACCGGCTGGTGGCGCTGGACTGCTCGTGGGAGACCGCCGAGCGGGAGGCGTTCGACCTCGAAGGCATCCACCGCTCGCTGCCCTTCCTCGTGGCCGGCAACCCCGTCAACTTCGGAACGCCCTTCCAGTTGAACACCGTCGAGGCCTTCGCGGGCGCGCTCTGTATCCTCGGCGAACGCGCACACGCCGAGCGCATCCTCGACCACTTCAGCTGGGGGCACACGTTCATCGAACTCAACGAGGAACCGCTGGAACGGTACGCCGACTGCGCCGATTCGAGCGAGGTCGTCGCCGTCCAGGACGACTATCTGGCCGACGAGTGACGACGGACCAAGCGGAACTACTCGGCGGTGACGAACTCGAAGCGAGCGCCGCCCGCGCGCCCGCCCGTGACAGTGACCGACCAGCCGTGTTCGGCGGCGATGTCTGCGATGATCGACAGCCCCAGCCCGGTCCCGCCACCCTCCGAGTACCCCTCGTCGAACACCGAATCGCGCTCGCCTTCTGGGATCCCGGGTCCGTTATCCGCGACGAAGAAGCCGATCTCGTCGGCCAGCGTGCCGACCTCGACCGCGAGCCCTCGTCCGACGACTGACTCGCCTCTGCCGTTGGTCTCGATTTGCTGATCCGGGACCGCGTGCTCCACGGCGTTCCGAAAGAGGTTCTCGAACAGCTGCTGGAGCCGGTCGCGGTCGGCGGCCAGCGGGAGCGAATCGGAGACGGTCAGGGTCGCCGCGCCGGTCTCGACGGTCTCCCAGGCCTCGTGGGCGACCGTGCCGACCTCGACGCGTTCGGTCTCGACGCCGTCGGCCTCGTCTTTGGCCATCGAGAGCGTGTGGTCGATGATCCGTTGGATGCGGTCGTGGGCGTCGGCGATCTTCTCGAAATGTGCCTCGTCGTCGTGGTTTCGGGCCAGTTCGAGGTTCCCCTGTGCGATGGCCAGCGGATTGCGCAGATCGTGGGCGACGATGGTGGCGAAGTTGGCGAGTTGCTCCGTCTCGGCTTCGAGTTCGTCGATCCGCTCGTCGGCAGCGGCGAGTTCGGTGCGCGTGCCGGCGGCGTCGACGGCAGCACTGGCGATCGAGCGGACCGCCCATCCCGGTGCCGTGGCGTCGGTGTCGGCCCAGACGACCAGCCGGCCAGTGTCGGGGACCGCGACCACGAGCGGGTCGGCCGGCCACGACAGGTCGTCGGTCGCGTCGGTCACGTCGACGGGATCGTGGCGTGCCGAGGGGTCCGTTCGGTCACTGGCACCGGCCGCGATGGGGTCGCCGTCGGCATCGTAAAGGACGCAGTCGACGGCCCCGTCGAGCAGGCGGCCGATAGCGTGGGCAGCGGCGGTCGCCACGGCGTCGGCATCGTCGGCGGTGGCGATATCACTGAGGGCGCGGTCGATGATATCGCCGGGATCGGTCGTCGATCCGCCGTTCTCACTGCCGTCAGCTGTCATGCTCTCTCAGTACAGGGGCGACGACAGAGCCGACAGCGGCTTCGATCGCCGCTTGACGGCGACTCGCCCCCCGATACAACGGTTGACGAAGGAAGCCCCTATAATTCTTGGCGAAACGAAGTTTCTCGCTCAGTTGCTCGATAGCGAGGCCAGCACGGCCAACGCCCGCGAAGCACCAGTGGCCACCGGCATATATGTACGAGGGTCGTCAATACGCGAGTAATGGGAGCAGTCAGGGCAGGCTCCGGGCACTCGACCGCAGCAGATGGGGGAACAGCAGGCCGGGAGGCGATCGAAGCGGCGACGGCTGAGCTGTCGGCGACACCCACCGTCGTGTTCGTGTTCGCGTCCAGTGAGTACGACACGACCGCGGTGTACGACGCGGTGGCGGCCGAGACCGACGCGACGGTGACGGGCTGTACGACCGCCGGCGAGATCGTCGCGACCGGGTCCTACACCGAGAGCGTCGCCGTGCTGGCGCTGGCCGGCGACGGGATCGACGCGGCGACCGGCGGCGCGGCCTACGGGGACGACGAACGGGGCGCGGCGGCGACCGCGACCAGCGAAGCGCTGTCAGGGCTGGGCGAGACACCGCTCGCGACCGACGCCGTCGCCAGCGACGACGGCGACTGGGCGTCGTACCCGCGACTCGTCAGCACGGTGTTCGCCGACTACGCCGGCGACGACGAGGGCGTCGTCCCGGGCGTGACCGATATCGTCGGCTCGGGGACCGTCCACGGCGGGCTCGCTGCCGACGACTGGAAGTACGACGAGTCGGCACGCGTGATCGCCGACGGCATCGTCGAACGGGGCGTCGGCGTGACGGCGGTCGAACTGGACGTGAAAAGCGGCGTCGGCGTCCGCCACGGGATCGAACCGACCGAGACGACCTTCGAGATCACCGGTCTCGAGGGCGACACCATCACGGAGTTCGACGGCCGGCCGGCACTGGACGTGTACGAGGCGGCGGTCGGGCCACAGGTGACCAACGATCAGTTTCGGATCACCGCACCCTTCGGCTTCGACGGCGACGGGACCGAACCGCGCATCCACGTCGCCTACGCCATCGACGAAGACGAGCGAACGCTCTCGGTCACGGGCGGCAAACGGCTCGCAGTCGGCGACGTGGGCCGCCTGATGGACCCGACCGGCGACGACGTGGTCGGCGGGGCCGAGCAGGCCGTCGAGGCCGCACTCTCGGCCGCCGGCGACCCCGACGACATCGCGGCGGTCATGGTCCACGACTGCCTGTGCCGGTGGTTCTTCCTCTCGAACACGGAAGCCCGCGAGCGCGAACTCGACGCGCTGCAGGACTACGTCGGCGCGGACGTGCCCGTCGTCGGCTGGTACACCGCGGGTGAGATGCGGTCGCCGGACCCACTGGGCGGGACCTTCGACCAGACGATGGTCGTCTGGGTCATCACAAACGAGTCGCTCTGAGATGACACACGAGTACACAGACGCCGACCTCGTGGAAGCCGCGATCCGCCGAGAGATGGACGTGCTCGGCGACGACACGGCGGTCGCACTCGCCCGCGAGATCGACGGCCTCGCGGTCGAGGACGACGGCGGCGTCACGTCGATCGACCGACCGGTCGCCGACGTGCTGTCGGCACTCGTCGACGCCTACGTCGCCGAGAGCGGTGACGTGGCCGCCTTCGTCATCGCCCGCCGACTCGCCAACATGGTCGACGATCCCACGATACTGCCCGAGAACGTCGCTCGGCATGTCTAACCATCTTTTTGCGCTTCGGGTTCGAGTCGCGCCTTCGGCGCGCCCGAACCACTCGCGCAAAAACATGGGTGAAAAAGGCGCGAATCGCCGATGGCGATTCGCGTGAATCGCGCTCACTACCGGGTCCTTCGGACCGCTCGTTCGCGCGAATGCTTATCGATCAGTATAACCAATCTACTGACCAGACTGCGGTGGCGCGCGCTGTCGCGGCAGGCGAGGCGCTCCGCGCCTCGATGTGAGCGGCGAAGCCGCGAACGCTCGTGCCGCGACGACGCTGTGCGAGGGATGAGTGAGGGAACGCAGTGACCGAGCGAATCGGTTGGGGAGGCGTGTGGCTGCGATGCTGTGGGGTCCTGGCGGAATGAACGGGCGAGGTCCGTCTCGTGGCGTCTGCGCGGGCCCTATTCGAGCGGAGTCGTTCGAAAGAGCCGTCGGCTCTTTCGTGATGACGAGAGAGCGTCGCTCTCTCGAACCACGAGAATATCCCGCACAGACACCACCGAGCAGACCGAGGGCGTTCAGTTCTCGGTCCCTCTCGAAGCCACACCAGCGACTTCATTCCACCACAATACAGACCGAACCACCTGTTCTACTAGCACATCTACTGACCGGCTGATTCAGTCCAGTGTCGGGAAGCGAACCTCGTGGCGTTACCACCCGAAGCCGCGATGCTCGGCCGGTTCGAGCGGGCTGCTGGGTAGGTCGGCCTGTGGCTCGGGGGCGTTGTAGCCGCTGGGGGCCACGTCGTTTGGCGTGTCGGGGTAACAGAGCGACGCCAGGGCCTGAATCTGGCCGCGGCCGACGCCGAGTTCGAACTGGCCGCCGCCGTACAGCGAGATGTCCCGCTGTTCACAGTAGGCGATGGTCTCCAGCAGCGACTCGACGGTGCCAAAACGGGAGGGCTTGATGTTGAGCCAGTTCGGTTCGACGGGCAATGCTTCGATGCTGGCGATGCCGGTGATCGGATAGTCCCAGCTCAGCCGGTCCTCGCGGCCCTCGAACACCGGGCGGGTCTCGTCGGTGACGGCGGCGTCCTCGACGACGGTCTCGGGCAGCCCTTCGACGACCCGGCGGTAGAACGCCGGATCGGTGGGCGTGTCCACGTCGGTGCCCTCGTAGTAGGCCTTCAGGTCGACGACGCGGACGGCGTCGGTCGCCGCGAGGTCGGCGATCAGGTCGGCGTCCCACTCGGGCGTCGGGTCCAGTTTGAACCCCGTGTCCGGGTCGATGTCGAGCCACGTCTCGACGCGGTCGGTGGTTGGGTTGCCCTCGGCGTCCTCCGAGAGGCGCGTCGAGACGACGAACCGCAGCGGGTCGTAGGTCCGGTCCAGCGCCGCGCCAAGCGTCAGGTCGGACTGTTTGAGCGCCAGATCCAGCGCCGCGCTCTCGAAGGCCCACCGGCGGTAGTGGCGGGCCGCGTCCTGTGTCGGCGGTTCGGGCCACAGATCGACGCCGTCGAGGAACGTCGAGAACGAGTCCAGCGTGTACTCGCCCGTGAAGTCGGCCTCGACCGCCGTGATCGAGTCGTGGTCGTCCGGTTCGTAGGTCACGTCCTCGCCCCGCCCCGTCTCGCCGTCGCCCGATAGGGCGACCGTCGTGGTCCGTCGGGTGAACCCGCTGGAGGTGTCCCGCGTTCGGTCGGTCAGTTCGATGGCCTCGACGTGGAGCGACAGGTCCGCGACCCGCTCGTACATGTCTCCCCCTTGGTCCCGGGCCGAAATAAATGGCCGGCGCGAACGGCGAGTAGCTTAACAAGGGGCGAGACAGAGCAACAGATAGATGCGACGCCTCAGTGTGGTGCTCGTGCTCGTCTTGCTCGCGGGCTGTGGGGGAATCATCCAGTCGGAGGATGCGACCGACACGCCGACTGCGACGGGAACGGCGGCCCCGACGACCGCGCCGCCGCCGTCGACGACAGCGACCGCGACAGCCACCGGGACGGCGACGCCGTCCCCCACCACGACAGTGCCAACGGCGACGCCGACACCGACGGCCACACCCACCGCGACACCGACAGCGACCGCAACTGCCACGCCCACCCGGACCGCGACGGCGACCGAAACACAGGCACCGACGGCCACCGCGACGGCGACACCGACGGCCACCGCCACGCCGACGGCGACGCGAACGGCCACGCCGACGCCGGACGACACGCTCTCCTCGGACAACCCCTGGGGGCAAGAGATCGTCCCGGTGCGGATCAACGACAGCGCAGACGACGGGCGCAACACGACCGCCCTGACCCTGCGGACGATCCGCTACTGGAACGCCAACATCGAACGGTACACCGACTTCGAGTACCGCTTCCGACTGGCCGAGGACCCCAGCGATGCCCGCGTCGAACTCCAGTACGTGCAGGCCATCGACTCGTGTGGCAACGAGCACAGTAACATCGCCGGCTGTGCCCCGTACCTGACCGAGGGGACGCGAGCCGACGACCTCGAAATCGTCGAGGTCGAGAGCCGAGGGTCGAACTCGGGGGTGCTGTCGACGGCGCGCCACGAGTTCGGCCACCTCGTCGGTCTGGGCCACAGCGACGAACCACTGGACCTGATGGGCCAGGGCTACGAGGGCGACATCCGCGACGCCACCGACCGACCGTTCCCGTGGTACGGCGACACCCTCCACGTCGGGGTCGAACCCGACAGTATCGAGGGCGACCCCGCCGTGATCCGCGAGCAGGTCCGCCACGCCGTCGAGTACTACGACGAAGGTGCCGAGGGTACCGTCCCGACGAACGTCAGCGTCGTCGTCACCGACGAACCGGCGTTCGCCGAGGTGATCGTCACCAACGAGAGTGCGCGGGGCTGTACGAACTTCGGGGGGTCCCAGGCGCTCACCTCCGCCCGGAACCTCGACACCGACAGCCAGCCCGAGCTGTACACCCGACTTGTCGTCTGTATGGGCTCGGTCGGTGAGGAGGCCGTCGGCTGGCACACCGGCTACTGGCTCGGGACGGCGTTCGGCCTCGAAGACGGAGAGCGGGCGGCGATCTTCCGGACCAACGACCCACGGGAGGTCCGCAGCGACTGGTGGGAGACGAACTGAGACGGCCCGACGGCGTCACTCCACGAGCCGTTCGATCTCGGTGACCAGCACGTCGCTGGCACCCACGTCTTTGAGCGCGTTGATCGTCTCGAACACGTCGCCGTCGTCGACGACGGCGTGGACGGCCACGTCGTCGCTGCCGGCCACGTCCATCACGGTCGGCCCGCCCATTCCCGGGAGCACTTCCTTCACGTCGTCCAGCGCTTCTTCGGGCGCGTTCATCATCAGGTAGCGCTTGCCCTCGGCGGAGATGACCGATTCCAGCGCCGTGGCGACCTGTCCGACCTTCTCGTCGTCGGCCACGTCCTCGCGGGCAAAGAGTCGGACCGACGACTGGAGCACCTCGTCGACGATTTCGAGGCGGTTCATCCGCAGCGTCGTCCCGGTCGACGTGATGTCGACGATACCGTCGGCGATGTCGACGTGTGGGGTGAGTTCGGTCGCGCCAGAGACCTCGGTGATGTCCACGTCGACGCCGACCTCCTCGAAGTAGCGGCGCGTGACGTTCGGGAACTCCGTGGCGATCCGACCGCCTTCGAAGTCGTAGACCGTCTCGACGGGGTCGTCTTCGGGCGCTGCGAGGACGAGGCGACACGAACCGAAGTCCAGGTCGAGCAGTTCCGTAAGATTGCCGGGATCGGCCTCGCGGACCTGATCGAGACCGGTGATCCCCACGTCGGCCGCGCCGTCGGCGACGTATTCGGGAATGTCGGCGGCGCGGGCGTAGAGGACGGTCACGTCGGGATCGACCGTCTCGGCGTATAGCTGGCGGTCGGCCCCGTCGACGACGTGGAGGCCCGCGCGTTCGAGCAGGTCGACCGACGGATCGTGCAGACGCCCCTTGTTGGGCACGGCGATGCGCATGCAGAGGTGTGGGAGTGGGGCAGGCAACTGTCTTTCCCTCTCGGGACCCGAGAACGCGGCTGGACCGTCGATCAAGCCGGCGACCAGACGATCCGGTTCTGGTTAGGGGTGAAGTCCGGGTCCCAGTCCCAGACGGCCGTGATGTTCTCGGCCGTGACGGACGAGGGCACTTCGAACAGGAGGATGCCACCGACCGTCTGCCCGGCGTTTGGTCCCCGCTGGTACGTGTACTTCGCGCCGTCGATCGGGTCGGTGAACACCTCGAAGTCGTTGGTGTACTGGACCTCGCGGGGTTCGTACGTCTCCCCGCCGGCCTCGATCGAAAACGAACGGCTGCCGACGAACGTGTCGTCGTCGGCCCGCTCGGCCCAGGTGATCGTCACACGGACGAGCGCGAACTGCCCACTGTCGGGCGAGTACGTCCCGCTGTCGTCCTCGAAGGCGATCTCGTCGGCCAGGGCCACGTCACCCAGCGAGATGGTCCCGAAGGCCTGCTCGACGGCCTCCCCCATGGTCGGTTCGGGCGGCGTAAACGTCACCGAACTGCGCTGCTCGAACGGCCGTAGGCGGTATTCGAGGGCGTTGTCGTAGTAGAAGGCATCCGAAAAGTCGACCGTCGTCGATCCGCTACCCGGAACCTCCGCCGAGACGCGCCGGACCGTCGAGAAGCCGTTGTCGCCCTGATCGACCCGTTTGCGTTCGAGGACGCCGCGGAGGGTCCCGGCGGCCTCGCCGACGTTCCGAACCGTGAACGAGCCATCGAACGAGCCCTGAACGACCGAGTCGGGCGTCTCAGCGTCGGTGACCTCGAACGCCGCGACCGACTGGCCGGGGACGGTCCACTCGTACTCCGGGGGAGTCTGAGACCGGTCGCGCTGGTAGCCGACCGTCGTCCCGTTCCGGGCGGCCTCGTAGCTCGTCTGCGCGAGGACGAACCCACGCACGCGCTGGCCTGCGCCCACGGTCACCGTCCCGTTGCCGCCCAGCAGGCCACCGTTGACATCCCGGATCGAACGCAGGTCGCCGCCGACCTCGTTCAGGTAGAGTTGCCCGTCCGGGATTACGAGCGGGTCGCGGGTGAACCGGACCGACTCGGTCCCGACGTTCTCCAGTTCGAAGCGAAGAAGCGCAACCGTGCGGTCGTCGGCCGGCGCGAGCAGTCGCGTCCGCGTACTGAAGCCGCTCTCGTCGTCGTAGACGAGCATCGGGTAGTACTCGACGCCCCGTAACGTCGCACGGAGGTTCTCGGTGAGATCGAGGGAGTCGCCGACGGCGGCCGTGATCGGGCCGACGGTGACGCGCCCCTCCGCGAGGGTCTCCCCCTCGCTGTCGGTCACGGCGAGGACGTACTCGTCGGCCCGTTCGAAGGTGAACTCGACGGTCGTCTCCGCGGCGTCGCCGGCCCCAACGTCGGCGAGTTCGAACGAGGCCGTCGCATCCGAAGCCCCCTCGACAACCCTGACCTGTCCGGCGAAGGTCCCGGCCACCCCACCGGTGTTGGTTACCGAGACGGTGGCCGAGAGGGTCGCGTCGACGGTCGCCTCCGAGGGGAGGGCGAGCGACACCGACTCGAAGCGTGGCTCGGGCGGTGGCGTCTCGGTGCCGTCGTCCCGTGTCTCACTCTCTTCTCCGGTCTCATCGCCCGATTCCTCACTGTCGGTCTCGTCGTCCTGTGCCTCGTCGTCGGTCTCCGTCCCGTCACCACCGCCGAAGACACCGCTACAGCCGGCCAACCCCGCGACACCCGCACCGGACAGCCCTGCCAGAAGCCGGCGGCGGGTCGTATCTGCGTTCCGATTCCGTTCGTTTCGAGACATCGTACCATGTACGTATCCGGTAGCCAACCGTTTATATTCCGTACCAACTGGATACCGCTCCGGTGGTAGGTGGACGACGGGGACGCCGCCGTGAGAACCCGATGCATTGAGGCACCCCCGGCAAAAAGTCCAGTCCATGACCGAACTCCTCGTGTCGGGCGGGCAGGTCCTCCGGCCGGACCTGACCGTCGAGCGGGCGGACGTACTGATCGACCAGTCGAGCGGCGACATCGTGGCCGTCGAGGAACCGGGCGCACTGGCTGGCGAGGACGAACTCGACGCCAGCGGCGGCCTCGTCGTTCCGGGCCTCGTCAACGCCCACACGCACGTCGCGATGACGCTGCTGCGTGGCTACGCTGACGACAAGCCGCTGGACGCGTGGCTCCAGGAGGACATCTGGCCCGTCGAAGCCGAGTTGACTCCCGAAGACGTGCGCGTCGGGGCGGAACTGGGCCTCGTGGAGATGATCAAGTCCGGGACGACGGCGCTGTCGGATATGTACTTCCACGTCGACCAGATCGCCGACGCAGTGGAACAGGCGGGCGTGCGGGCCGTCCTCGGTCACACCGCCGTCACCGTGGCGAAAGACGACGAGGGCGCGCGTGCCGACATGCAGCAGAGCCTCGACGTGGCCCGGGAACTCGATGGCGCAGCCGACGGGCGGATCGCGACGACGTTCCAGCCCCACTCGCTGACGACGGTTGGCGAGGAGTACCTGCGCGAGTTCGTCCCGAAAGCCAACGACGCCGGCCTGCCGATCCACTGCCACGCCAACGAGACGACCGACGAGGTCGACCCCATCGTCGAGGAACACGGGGAGCGACCGCTCGCATACGCCGACGACGTGGGCCTGCTGGGCGAGGATACGTGGGTCGCCCACGGCGTCCACGTCGACGAGGCCGAGATCGACCTGCTGGCAGAGACCGGGACCGGCGTCGCCCACTGCCCGGCCTCGAACATGAAACTCGCGAGCGGGATGGCCCCCGTCCAGGAGCTACTCGACGCGGGCGTGACCGTTGGGCTGGGCACCGATGGCGCGGCCTCGAACAACGACCTCTCCATGTTCGACGAGATGCGCGACGCGGCGATGATCGGCAAACTCGCGGCCGACGACGCCAGTGCGATGGCCGCCGAGTCGGTCGTCGAGATCGCGACCGCCGGCGGGGCCGATCTGCTGGGGATCGGCAGCGGGCGCGTCGAAGCGGGCGCGAACGCCGATCTCGCCGTGGTCGACCTCGATGCGCCCCACCTGACGCCGGCCCACGACCTCGTTTCCCACCTCGTGTACGCCGCCAGCGGGACCGACGTGCGCCACACCGTCTGTGACGGCGACGTACTCATGCGCGACCGGGAGGTCCTGCCGTTCGACGAGGCCGCAGTGATCGAGCGCGCTGGCGAGCACGCGAGCGCGCTGGTCGACCGCGCCGGCGAGTGACGATCGGATTCTAAACGACGAGCAGTCGGTATAAACTTTACAAACGCTTCTCAGTCGATTTCGAACGCTCCCGAACGACCTGAACCGGATTCGGGCTTTATGCGGGTGTCCCGGTATGTATCTGGCACGATGCGAACCAAACTGTTTGCGCTCGTTGCGGTCGTCGCCCTGTTCGGGGCCGTCGTCGGTCCCGGGGTCGCGGCGGCCGCCGACGAGGCGGGGAACACAGGTACCGAGGCAGGGAACACCGGACTGGCGGTCGACGTGACCCAGTCCGAGGATGACGTGACGGCCTCCGTCACCGAGAACGGCTCCGGCGTCGACAACGCCACCGTCGAGGTGGGTGGCGAGAACGGCAGTACCTACGACGGGATCGGTGAGTACACCACGGACGACGACGGCGAGGTCGACCTCCCGACCCCGGAGGTCAACGAGACTATCTCCGTGACCGCGACCGCCGACAACGAGACAGCCACCGCGATGGCCGACCTCGTCGCAGCCGAGTACGCCGCAAACGACAGCGAGAACGAGACCGGCGAGAACGCGACCCGGTCCGACGCCTTCGGCCTGCAGGTCTCCTCGTTCGTCCAGTCGCTGCTGGGGAGCAACGAGAGCGCTATCGGCCCGCAGGTCGCCGCGTTCGTCACCCAGAACAACCCGGGGAACGCACCGGCCCACGCCGGCCCACCCACTCACGCGGGGCCCGGTAACGACGACAAGCGCGGCCCACCCGCCCACGCCGGCCCCGGCGGTGACGACGCAGACGACAACGAAACCGACGACGACAAGCGCGGTCCGCCCGCCCACGCCGGCCCCGACGGTGAGGACGCCGACGAGAACGAATCCGACGACGACCGCCGTGGCCCGCCCGAGGACGCTGGTCCACCCGCCCACGCCGGCCCCGACGGTGACGACGACAGCGACGACGCGAACGAAACCGACGACGAGGAGACCGACGACGACACCGAAACCGAAGAGCAAGAAGAGACCGAGGACGACGCGGAAACCGAGGACGACGACAGCGACGAAGAAGAAACTGAAGACGACGAAGCAACGGAGACCGAGGCTGAAGACGACGAAGAAACGGAGACCGAAGCAGACGACGAGGACGAGGCTGAGGACGACAGCAGCGGCCCGCCCGAACACGCGAACGCGGGCGGTGACTGATCGACACCGCCACCCCGGTGTGACCGGGGTTCGGTAGCGTTTTGGGCGACCTTCTCTTTGTTCGGGGTATGACCGACTCCATTACGGAGCAACTCGACGACCCGGCGCAGGCCCGCGAGTCCGGCCAGCGCAAGATGGACTGGGCGCGCCAGCACATGCCGATCATGGCGTCGTTGCGCGAGGATTTCGAGGCCGACCAGCCCTTCGCCGGCGAGCGCATCGGGATGGCGATGCACGTCGAAGCCAAGACCGCAGTGCTGGCCGAGGTGCTGGCCGCGGGCGGGGCCGAGGTGGCGATGACGGGCTGTAACCCCCTCTCGACCCACGACGACGTGTCCGCGGCGCTGGACGCCGTCGACGGCGTGACCTGCTACGCCAAACGGGGCGTCGACGACGAGGAGTACTACGAGGCCATCGAGGCCGTCATCGCCCACGAGCCGACGATCACGGTCGACGACGGGATGGACCTGGTGGCGGCGATCCACGAGGACTACCCCGAACTGATCGACACCATCGTCGGTGGGGCGGAGGAGACGACGACCGGCGTCCACCGCCTGCGCGCGATGGACGAGGACGGCGCGCTGGAGTACCCCGTGTTCGCTGTCAACGACACGCCGATGAAGCGCCTGTTCGACAACGTCCACGGCACCGGCGAGTCCTCGCTCGCGTCGATCGCGATGACGACGAACCTCTCGTGGGCCGGCAAGACCGTCGTCGTGGCGGGCTACGGCCACTGCGGGAAGGGCGTCGCCAAGAAGGCCAGCGGCCAGAACGCCGATGTCGTGGTGACGGAAGTGGAGCCGCGGCGGGCACTCGAAGCGCACATGGAAGGCTACGACGTGCTGCCGATGGCCGAGGCCGCCGAAGAAGGCGACGTGTTCATCACGACGACCGGGAATCGCGACGTGATCGTCGAGGAGCACTTCGAGGCGATGCAGGACGGCGTCCTGCTGGCCAACGCGGGCCACTTCGACGTGGAAGTCGATCTCGACGCGCTCTCGGATCTGGCCGTTGACACGTACGAGGCGCGTGACGGCGTGCAGGCCTACGAGATGGACGACGGTCGCCGCCTGAACGTGCTGGCCGAGGGGCGACTGGTGAACCTGGCGACCCCCATCGCGCTGGGCCACCCCGTCGAAGTAATGGACCAGAGCTTCGGGGTACAGGCAGTGTGTGTCCGAGAACTCGTGGAGAACGGCGACGACTACGGGGCGGGAGTGCACGACGTGCCTGACGTACTAGACAAGGAGGTCGCCGAGATCAAACTCGATGCGGAGGGCGTCGACTTCGACTCGCTGACCGACACGCAGGCCGAGTATATGGACTCCTGGCAGCACGGGACCTAGATAAGACTGCGATCTGAGTTCGTGGTGCAGGCTCTGACAGACACTGAACTGCCTCGGCCCGATCTTTGGTGTTCTCTTCGACAGCGACTGCCAGTGACGACAACGCCAAGCCCTCGCCACGCTCGGGCGATCTGTGCGGGATATCCTCGCTCCGCTCGGATAGTGCCCGCGCAGATCGCCCGACTGCACCTCGCCCTTGGAATCCACCAGGCAAGCACTGTCACCGCACCGCGCCACACCCTCCCCAGCCGATTCACTCGGTCACTGCGCTCCCTCGTTCATCCCTCGCACAGTGTCTGCTCGCGACGGAGCGCGAGCGAGCGCGCGCCGGGATAGACGGAGTAGGGCGAGTTCGACGGGGGTTAGGCGGGTCCCGCGGCCAGTTTCACACGGACGGGTCACAGGCCGGTGACGAACCCGTGAGCCCAAAGGTCTAAGCACGCGGGGAACAGAGATGGAAGCACTATGAGCACGGAGACAGAGAGCGGCGACGACCTCGAAGAGCGGATCACGAACTTCCTGCGCCGGAACTTCCCGCAGATTCAGATGCACGGCGGTAGCGCGGCGATCCAGAACATCGACCGCGAGGAAGGAACCGTCACGATCCAGCTCGGGGGCGCGTGTTCGGGCTGTGGCATCTCGCCGATGACGATTCAGGCGATCAAGACCCGCATGACCAAGGAGATCCCCGAGATCGACACCGTCCACGCCAACACCGGCGCAGAGCAGTCCGAAGGGATGGCCGGCGGTGCCAGCCCGTCGATGCCCGGCGACTCCCGCGGTGGCGAGATCGGCGGCGACGACGACGAAGGCCCCGAAGCGCCGTTCTAACCCCCAGACTTCTCCCATTTTCTCCGCCGGCAAGCGACTGCTGTGTGGTGAGCGAGCCTCTGACCGCGACGTTTTACTCGTGGGATCCTAACGGGTCGTATGCGCCACGCGGTGCCCGCGGTGGTCGTCCTCGCGGTGCTGGCCGGCTGTGGCGGATTCGTCGGTGACTCGCCCGAGCGGACGGTGACGCCGGCACCGGTGCCCGATTCGACGGCGACACCGGCGGACCGGAGCGCCATCGCGCCGGGGGTCGGCGGTGCGCGGGTGATCGACGCCGATCGACTGGCCCGAGCACACCGGCGGGCCGCCCAGAACCGCTCGTATCGGTGGACGGAACGCCAGCGGTCGACCCGCTTCGGGACGAACGACTCGGTCACGATTACGACGCAACTCTGGGTCCAGCACGAACGGCTGTATCGGTACCGGCTGTCGACGTCGTGGACGGTCGCCAACACCTCCGAGTACACTGCGGGCCCGCTGCGATACCGGCGCGAAGTCGGCCGGTCGGGGTACCGCTACAGCATGGAGCCCTCGACGACCGTCACGACGCGCTTTGGCGGCCGGCCAGAACGGGCGATCGCTCGATACCTCTCGATCGGTGCGGCGACGGTCGCGACGACGCAGGTCGACGGCCGCCGGTACTACCGGATCACCGGCACGACGGACAGGATTCCCGATACGGGCGGGGTCAGCAACTACAGCGTCCGCGCGCTGGTCGCGCCGTCGGGGTTCGTCCGGTCGCTGACGGTCAGCTACGACGACGTGATCGGCGAGAACCACGAGCGGATCGACTACCGGTTCCGGTACGCCGACCTCGGCGAGACGCGCGTCCACCCGCCGGAGTGGATCGACGAACGGTGGCCCGAGGAGACCCAGACCGCTGTCAACGCGACCGCCGACGGCGGGTGACGGCTTTTTTGGACTATCGAAAGAAACTTCTTACCACAGCAGATGTACCTACCCAGTGACCGACCCAAAGAGAGAGCTCCGGGCGCTGTTTTTCACGCGGTTCGCGGGTTCGTTCGGGCTCGTCACGCTGTTGACGCTGTTGCCGACCTACATCGAGCTACTGGGCGCGACCGGATTCGTCGTCGGGATGTTCGTGACGGGGCTGACGTTCGCGCAGGCCATCGCGGTCATCCCGGTGTCGTATCTCGGCGACCGGTACGACAAGCGGACGATCCTCCTGATCGGCCTCGCGCTCGCCGCGGCCGTCTACGGCGGGTTCACTTTCGTCGACACCAGCTGGGGGTTCGTCCTCGTCCGCGGGCTACAGGGCATCGCGGCGACGACCGCCGGCCTGCTCGGACTGGCGCTCGTCGGACAGCTCGCCAAGGACAGCAAGCGCGGGAACACCATCGGGAAGTCCAACTCTTGGCGCTTCGCCGCCGAGATCGGCGGGACGCTGTCGGCCGGCCTCCTCTACGACAACTTCGGGTTCTCGGTCGTCTTCGGCCTCCTGATGGTGGTCACCGGACTGGCCTTCCTCGCGGTCCTCGTGTGGGTCGAACCCGACGAGACCACCGTCGAGGAGTTCGCCTTCTTCGATCTGGCGGTGAACCGCCGCATCCTCACGATCACGAGCTTCCGGGCCCAGTACGCCGTCGCGGTGACGCTCGTGCGCAACTGGATCCCGATCTTCGCCGGCGTCGCGGCCGCCGGCGGCCTGGGGTTCAACAACGCCGTCAACGGCGCGACGGCGGTCAGCCTGACCATCGTGAGCGCGCGCTTCATGAACATGCTCAGCCAGCCGTTCATGGGCCGGCTCTCGGATCGGTTCGGGCGCGCCCGGTTCGTCTTCACCGGCGGGCTCGCCTACGGTGTGGCGGCGGTGCTGGTCCCCTTCACGCCGCTGATCGGCTCGACGCTTGGGCTCCCGAGTTCGTTCCCCTACTTCGGGGACCTCTCGGTCGCGTTCCTCCCGCTGCTGGCGGTCAGCGGGCTGCTGGGCGTCGCCGACTCGATCCGCGAGCCCGCGAGCATGGCGCTGTTCGCCGACGAGGGCACCGGCGAGGGCGTCGCCGCGAGCTTCGGGATCCGGGACATCGTGTGGCGACCGGGCGCAGTCCTCGCGCCGCTGCTGGGCGGGTGGCTGATGAGCAATCTGGGCATCGAGTGGGTGTTCTTCCTCGGTGCCGGGGCGGCCTTCTCCGGGGTCGCCGCCTTCGTCGGGATTCTCTCCTACGACCACGGCCGCGAAGGGCTGGCCAAGTGGTAAGCGTGAGCGAGCGGGCGGTTACAGGAACTCGGCGACCGCGGGCGCAGCGCTCACGTCGCTGACGGCCCGTTCGATCGACCGATTCCAGCGGTTCGTCTCCTACTGATGGTGAAGATTTATGACCACGAGGAGTCTACTGCCATGTACGAGCGCAGGCACCTGCGTTCTGAGCCTGTCTGACCATGCCCACAGGGCGTGGGGGCAGGAAATGGTGCTTACTCACAACGCTTCGAGCCGAGCCGCGAGGCTGTCGTATCCTTCGTCACGCAAGTACGTCCCAACAGCACCGAGCGATGGCGTCGACATCCGGGATTCGGGCGAACGGCCCATCAGTCCCGCAAACCAGATCGTCGTGCGGTCACGCGCCGTGTTACCCCGCATGGTCTCGACTCCAAGACGAGTGTAGGGAGGTGTCTCCCCACGCTGGAGATTCGAAAACGCCTGTCCCCACTCGTCAGAGTGACGTTGCTCTACCGGCGGACAACGAGCCAGCGGTTCGGTGTAATCGTACCGTCCCGAAGAGATCTGATCAGCGAGGAAACCGGCAGAGAGGTCGGCCAACAACGTGTGTGGATAGTAGATCTCCGCCTGGTACGAGTTCGTGATGGGTGGCACCTCGGCAGTGCTGAACCCCTGATGTGCACTGACGAAATCGTCTACTTTGTTGCTATCGCCGTCAATGATGACACACGAATCAGTCTCGACCGCTGTCGTGACCTCCGAGACGAGGATTGCCGAGAGCACCGCTTCGACGTAGTGTTGGTTCCGTTGGGCCGAGTGATGTTCGAAGTGGAGGGCATGAACACGCTCGGAGTGTGCTCGGACGACACGGTCGTAGAACGCCGCATCGGTTTCTCGGTCGAAGTGTGTGGATTTCGATTTGAACGGGACAAAATCGGCACCCGTCTCACGAGCGGCGGTGTGAATCGAGTCCAGAATCTCGATCTCGTCGCGTCGAGTGGCATCGACGGCGACAGCCGTGGTGACGTTCCCGATCGTGCTGGCATCGACCGCGATTGAGGCACCGTACGCATCCGACTCGCCACCGAAGTCACGCATCTTCGTTACAGGAACTCGGCGACCGCGGGCGCGGCGCTCACGTCGCTGACGGACCGTTCGATCGTGTCGGTGCCGTAGACGCGCTCGACACCGGCAGTCGCGAGTTTGGTCTGGGCGTTGGCCGCCAGCATCGGGTGGATACAAGCGACGAACACCCGGGCGGCTCCGCGTTCGTTCAGCACGCCGACGGCCTCGCTCATCGTCGATCCGGTGGCGATGATGTCGTCGGCCACGACCACGTCGCGGTCGGCGACGGCGGCGTCACTGGGCGAGACGGACACGTCGCCGGTGTCGTAGTCCCGCTCTTTCTCGAAGTAGTCGACCGCGCCGCGGCCGTAGGCGTCGCGGACGGTCTCTGCGATGTCGATGGCACCTGCGTCCGGCGAGAGGAACAGTGGGTCGGCGAGATCCGCGGGCAGCGGCTCGGCCAGCACGCCGGCGGCGTCGACCGGTTCGGCGGGCACGTCGAAGAAGTCACAGATAGCGTCCTCGTGGGGGTTGACTGTCAGCACGCGGTCGGTGCCCGTCGAGATGGCCCGCGCCATCGCTCGCGAGGAGACCGGTTCGCCCGCGCGGAACGCCTCGTCCTGTCGGGCATAGCCCATGTAGGGGAGGACGGTGACGACCTCGCTGGCACCGGCCTCACGGACGGCGTCCTGTAGCTGAAGGAGTTCGACGTGAGCGTGGTCGCTGCCCGTCGCGGCGACGACGACCGCCCGGTCGATGTCCTCGGGGACGCGGACGACCGACTCGCCGTCGGGGAAGTCCTGGTACTCGACGCGGCCGAGCGACTCGTCGGTCGCGTCGGCGAGGGCCGCCGCGAACGCCTGCGAATCCGAGCCGGGAATGATCATGTGGGCACCTCTCCGGGCCGGGCTAAACCACTTTTCGATTCCGCCAGCGGCCCCGACGGGCGAGGGTCACGGCACCGTGACGCCGACCGCGCCGGTCAGCCCGAGGGTGCGAGAGCGCCAGTCGGGCGCACCGTCCTTGGCGGTGACGGGGTCGATCGCGACGACGCCGTCGACGGTGACCGCGACCGTCGCCGCGTCGTAGGCAACGTCGACAATCCCTTGCTCGGGCGGGTCGGCCAGTCGCCAGGAGCCCTCGACCCGTTCGAGCAGGTCGCCGTCGACGACCGCGTGGGCGCGGTCGGCGTCGTGGTCCGCCGCGACGACAGTCGCGTCGCCGTCCGTCTCGATCGACCAGTCCCCGTCGTAGTGAGTGACACCCGCCGCCGTCGCGGCGTCGGGACCGGCAGCGGCCACGTCGACGGCTGGATCGCCGGCGAGGTCGGTGAGACCATCACTCTCGACCCGGACAACGCCGTCGGCCGTCGCCAGCAGGTCGCCGTCAATGGCGCGTACGTCCCCGGCGTCGCCGACCGTCGTCCAGTCGTCGCCGTCGAGTCGAGCGACTCGGCCGTCTTCGTCGGCGGCCACGACGCTCTCGCCGATCCCCACCGCTACCGCCGGACCGAAGCCGGTGGGGGCGAACTCGCCGTCGGCACCCACCAGCACGTCCTCGTCGGTCGCGACGGCGAGGCGGCCGTCCCGGCCGGCGATGTCGCGGGCCGAACACCGGTGTTCGAGCCCGAACCGACCGATCTGGTCGTCCGACAGGGCGACCCGCGCGACCCCCATCTCGCAGGCCACGAAGGCCGTCGTCTCCTCGCGCCGGTCGCCGTACATCCGCTTCTCGTCGAGGGCGATGTCCTCGTCGCTGGGCATGCGCGGCCCTTCGTCGGCCCCGGTCGAAAGGCTGCCGCCTCACCGGTTCGGGCCAGCGGGTGGGCCGATAGCTCAAACCCCGATTTCACCGTTCGCTCGATTGATAGGAACGTCCGTGTAACAGTGTGGTAAACCATGGCATCCACCAGTGCGGCAACGCGAACCATCGCCCTCCTCGCAGTCGTCGCTCTCGTCGCCGTCGCCGGCTGTTCGGGCGCGGGCGACAGTGGCGGCGGCCCGGAGATGGGCCAGTCGGGTGGCGGTGACGCCGGCGGCGACGGCGCGAGCGGCGGGGGCGGCGGCGTCGGGAGCTACTACGACGCCGACGGCGATCGGGTGATCGTCCGCGAGTCACAGATGGACCTACGCGTCGACAACTTCACGCGGGCGTTCCGGTCGACCCGCGAGATCGCCGCCCGCCACGGCGGCTACGTCGGCGACCGCTCCCAGAACTCGCGTGGCGACTGGGATTCGGGCCACATCACCGTCCGTGTCCCCCCGCAGAACTTCTCTGGGGCCCGCGACGATCTGGCCGGACTGGGCCACGTCGAAGACGAGTCGGTGAGCGTGCAGGACTTCACCAGCGAGTACAACGACCGCGAGGCCCGGATCGCGGACCTCCAGCAGGAAGAACGGGCGCTGGAGCGGCTGTTGAACCGAACCAACGACACCGACGAGGCCGACCGGATTCGACAGGACCTGCAGGAAGTGCGGGGAGAGCTCCGTCAGTTGCGCCAGCAACAGCAGTCACTGGAACGCCGGGAGTCGCTGTCGACGATCCGGCTGTACGTCCACGAACCGGTCGGCGAGCAGCCCCCGCGGAACTTCCGGTCCTCGTTTGGCTTCGACGACGCGTTCATGCAGGCCTTCTACGGCGGGCTGACGGCGGTGAAGTACGTCGTCGTCTTCTTCGGCTACGCCATCCCTATCGGGCTCTCGCTGATCCCGCTGACCGGCTTCGGCCTCGGGCTGGTCGCCGGGTTCCGTCGACTGCGGCGGTTCTCGGCGGCGGTGCTGTCGCCGAGTGCGACGAGCGACGGACCGTCGGCTGGCGGGAGCGACGGCGGCGGGACGGACAGCGAAACGAGCGGCGGCGAAGCGCGCGCAGAGGAGAGCGACGGCGAGAACTGACTACAGCGCTTCCTTGTACGCTTCCAGCGCCGTCTCGATGTCTTCCTCGGTGTGGGCGTCACAGACGAACTGGGATTCGAACTGGTTGGCCGTGAGGAACACGCCCTGCTCTTTCATCGCCGGCCAGAACAGGCGCTGCCAGCGCTCGGTCTCGGCGCGTTTGATGTCGCAGCCGGTCTTCGGACAGCTTTTGAAGCGGTCGCAGTCGGGGTCCTGCTTGCAGCCCGCGTCGCAGGGGCCGCCGGCCTGTGTGCCCGCACCCTCGCGGGTGAACACCACCTTGAACATCGAGTCGGTACCGACGACGGTGTACTCGGGAGCCTGATCGGCGAGGATGTCCGTCAGCCCCGACCTGAGCTGGTCGCCCAGCGCGTTGACGTGGTCGTACACGTCGTTCTCGGCGGCGTACCGCAGTGTTTCGAGGCCGGCAGCCATCGTCACGGGGTGGCCCGAGAAGGTGCCCGACTGGAACACGTCGCCGGCGGGGGTGAACTGCTCGACGATCTCCGAGCGGCCGCCGATAGCGCCAACCGGGAAGCCGCCGCCGACGATCTTGCCGAACGTCGTCAGGTCCGGGGTCACGTCGAACTTCCCCTGGGCACACTGGAGGCCGCCGACGCGGAAGCCAGTGATGACCTCGTCGAACACCAGCAGGGAGCCGTGGTCGTCGCAGAGTTCGCGCAGGGTCTCGTGGTAGCCGTCGATGGGGTGGACGATGCCGTAATTCCCGAGGATCGGCTCCGTGAGGACCGCGGCGATGTCGTCGCCGTGCTCGGCAAAGAGGTCGTGGGCCGCCTCGGCGTCGTTGAACGGGAGCGTGAGGGTGTGCTCGGCGAACTCCGGCGGGATACCCGGACTGGATGGGGCGGTGTGGTCGCCCTCGCCCTCGACCAGCGTCGACTCCTGTGCGCCGTGATAACCGCCTTGCATGACGACGATCTTGTCGCGGCCGGTGTAAGCGCGAGCAAGTCGCACCGCCGAGACGGTTGCTTCGGTGCCGCTGTTGACGAAGCGGGTCATCTCGACGCTGGGGACGTGGCGGCGGACGAACTCCGCGAGTTCGACCTCGACCTCCGTGGGTGCGCCGTACATCGGCCCCTCGGCAGCGTGTTGCTGGACGGCCGACTGGACCTGCTCGGGCAGGTCGTGGCCCAGCAGGAGCGGGCCGTAGCCCATGACGAAGTCGAGATAGCGGTTGCCGTCGGCGTCGATGACGTGGCCGCCGTCGCCCCGCTCGACGAAGAACGGATAGGGCTGGGTCGCCCGCACCGAGGAGTTGACCCCGCCCGGCATGACAGACAGCGCACGGTCGTACAGCGCTCGCGACTGCTCGTGGTTCATACGCTGGGGTTTGGACCGCCCCAGAAAGATACTGTCGGTCGTCGAGGGGCGCGGTCCGAGATCACCGCCGGACCAGTCCGACGACGTGGCCGACCTCTGGCAGCAAGACCGCCTCGACGCCGAGTTCGATGGCGTCGGGGCTGCCGGGGAACGCGTAGACGGCCGTCTCGCCGGCGATGCCCGCGGTAGCGCGAGTGAGCATCGCCGCGGTCCCGACCTGCTCGTGGCTCAGTCGCCGGAAGTACTCGCCGACGCCGGGTATCTCGGGGTCGAGGAGGGGAGTGATCGCCTCGATGGTCACGTCGTCGTCGGTGAGGCCGGTCCCTCCGGTGGTGACGATCACGTCCACGTCGCCGACGAGGTCGTCGACTCGCTGGCGGATCGCGGCCTCGTCGTCGGTGACGACGGCCGTCTCGACGACCTCGTGGCCGGCGTCCTCGATGGCCTCGACGGCGACCGGGCCGCTCTCGTCCTCCTCGGCCGACCGGGAGGTCGAGATCGTCACGACGGCGAAATCGAGTGCCTCGCCGGTGCCGTGGTGGTGGTCGTCGTGATCGTGGCCGCCGCCGTGGTGGTTGCTGTCGCCGCCGTGGTGGTCGTGATCGTGGCCGTCGTCGCCGTGATCGTCGTGGTCCTCGCTCATGGCTCGCCCTTGATCTTCTCGACGACTCGAACGTCGGAGAGGCGCGTCTCGGGGTACTGACCGTCGCCGTCTTTCTCGGCGGATTTGACCATATCCCAGACGGTCAAGAGTGCGCGGGTGACGCCGTTCAAGGCCTCCATCTCGACGCCGGTCTGGCCGGTCGAAGACACCTCGACGGTGCTCTCGACGCCGTCGTCCTGTACCTCGAAGTCGACGGTGACGCCGTCGATCGAGAGGGGGTGACACATCGGGATGTCGTCCCACGTGCGCTTGACGGCCTGGATGGCGGCGACGCGGGCAGTCGCCAGCACGTTGCCCTTCACGACCGCGCCCGCTTCGATCGACTCGGCGGTGCTGGGTTCGAGGTCGATCCGGCCGCTCGCGACGGCGCGCCGGTCGACGACCGACTTGTCGCCGACGTCGACCATCTGGACCGCGTCGTCAGTGAGGTGGCTGAACTCGTCCATACCGCTGGCAAGGTCCGGGCCCTACAAACCGTTTCTTTCTGTGAACGCCGTCGGAGTGGACGAACGTCGGTCGATCGGGGCGAGAACCGGACGAACCGGGCGCGGCGGGCCGCACCCGTGAGCGACAACGTATAGGTGGCTCGGGCGATCAGTGTCGATATGTACGTTCTCGGGATCGTCGGCCCCTCGGACTCGGGGAAGACGACGCTGGTCGAACGGCTGTGCGAGCGCCTCGCAGATCGGGGGCAGGTCGCGACGGTCAAGCACGCGAGCGGCGGGTTCGACATCGACACCGCGGGGAAAGACACGGCCAGACACCGCGGGGCGGGCGCGGCGGCGACATACGGCATCGCCGACGGGGAGTGGTTCGCGACCGGCGCGGACCGGGACCTCGATTCGACGCTGGCCGAACTGGCACCCGACTACGACTACGCGCTGGTCGAGGGGTACAGCGAGGCCCGGATTCCGACGGTCGCGCTCGGCGGGCGCGAGCACGGGGGCGAGCGACTGGTCGCGGGCGAGGACGCCGACGCGGTCGACGTGAGCGAGGTCGTCGAAGCGGTCCACGACTGCGAACCATACGAGACGCTCGGGTCGCTCGTCGCGCGGGTCAAGCGCTCGGCCGACAGCGACCGCGCCGGGGCCATCGCCACGTTCACGGGGCGCGTGCGCGAACACGACGACCCCGACGATCCGGCGACGGAGTTCCTCGAATTCGAGAAGTACGAGGGCGTCGCCGACGAACGCATGGCGGCGCTCCGCGAGGAGTTGGAAGCCCGCGAGGGCGTCTTCGAGGTCGCGCTGTACCACCGCACCGGCGTCGTCGAGGCCGGCGAGGACATCGTCTTCGTCGTCGTGCTGGCGGGCCACCGCCGAGAGGCGTTCCGAACCGTCGAGGACGGTATCGACCGCCTCAAAGACGAGGTACCGCTGTTCAAGAAGGAAGTCACCGTCGAGGACGCCGTCTGGGCACACGAGCGATAAGCGACATCAGATGCTTTCGATATTCTAATTTTCTACCCCGAATACGTTCGTTTGCAATCCGCAGAATTTTGAGGGTGCACACTCACCCATTAGATAGTAGAATATCGTATGGATCGTCAAGAAGTATATCGAATCAACGATCGTGAACGATGAGCGACTGGATACCGACGACCTGTATGCGGTGTGCCGTGGGCTGTGGCCACCTGCAACGGGGCGCGGACGTGGGTAACGGGATCGACACGGTCCGCGGTGACGCCGCCCACCCGGTCAATCAGGGGCTGGCCTGTCAGCGCGGGGTCGACGAGACTCAGGATCCCGACGGCGAGTGGCTGAACCGACCGATGGTGCGCCGGAACGGCGAACTCGTCTCGACGACGTGGGACGTGGCGCTTTCCGAGGCCCTGCAGGCGTTCCGCCGGGCCGACGACGACGGCGAGGTCGCCGTGCTGGGCAGCGGCCAGCAGACTAACGAGGCCGCCTACGCGCTGGGCAAGGTCGCCCGCGGCGGGTTCGGGACGCCGTACTACGACGCCAACACGACGCTGTGTATGGCCAGCGCCGTGACCGCGTATTACCAGGCGTTCGGCAGCGACGCCCCGCCCTGCACGTACGAGGACATTGAGGACGCCGACGCCCACGTGATCTGGGGGGCGAACCCGGCGACGGCCCACCCCGTGATGTTCCGCTGGATCAGGATGGCCGCCGGCGACGACGACGCCGATATCGTCGTCGTCGACCCCGTCGAGACCGGCACCGCGAAGGACGCCGACGAACACGTCGCACCCGACCCAGGACAGGACCTCGCACTGGCGCGGGCCGTCCTCGCGCGACTGGTCGAGACCGACCGGATCGATGAAGCCTTCGTCGCCGAGGCCACCGAGGGGTTCGACGACCTCCGGGCGTCGCTGCCGGCGAGCGAGGAAGCGGCGGCCGAGGCCGGCGTCGACGAGGAGACGATCGAACTGCTGGCCGACGCCTTCGACGGCCGGGCGCTGTGTTACTGGGGGATGGGCGTCAATCAGCACGTCCAGGGGACCGAGCTCTCGCGGGCGCTGATCGACCTGACGCTCGCCACCGGTAATCTGCGGCCGGGCGGCGGCCCGTTCTCGCTGACCGGGCAGGCCAACTCGATGGGGACGCGGGTGTGTTCCTGCAAGGGCACCTGGCCCGGCCAGCGTCCCTTCGAGGACCCCGACGAACGCCAGTTCGTCGCCGACGAGTGGGGAATTCCGGTCGAACGACTCCCCGACAGCGCCGGCCCCGGGCCGGTCGGAACCATCGCAGCCATCGACGACGACGTGGACGCCGTCTGGGCGGTCGCGACCAACCCCGTCGCGGGGATGCCCGACGCCAGCGCGGCCAAAGAGCGCCTCGAAGACACGTTCGTCGTCGCACAGGACGCCTTCCACTCGGAGACGACCGACATCGCCGACGTGGTGTTGCCCGCGGCGACGTGGGGCGAGTCCGAGGGGACGACGACGAACATGGAACGAACAGTTTCACGCGTGCGAGCAGCCACGGAGACGCCCAGCGGGGTCTGGAGCGACCTGCGGATCATCACCACCGTCGGCGCGCGTCTGTTCCCCGACCTGTTCGACGACGCCGACCCCGACCCCCGGACCGTCTTCGACGAACTCGCGGGCATGACCGCCGGCACCGTCGCCGACATGAGCGGGATCAGCTACGACCGACTCGACGAGGAGAAAGCGGTGCGCTGGCCCGCGCCCGACGCCGACAGCGGCGGCGGCTACCGCTACTACGAGCGCGAGGACGACCGGGGCGAGTCGTGGTCGTTCCCGACCCCTTCGGGGAAGGCACAGTTCTCGACCGGTCAGCAGGGCGAGTTGCCCGAACCCGCCGACGAGGAGTACCCGCTGACGCTGACGACCGCGCGGGAACCGGACGGCTACAACACGGGGATCCGGTCGCGGTCGGTCGAGGACCCCGGTCCCGTCCGTGCGCGAATCAACCCCCAGACGATCGCCGAATACGACGCCGTCGACGACGGGACCACCGTTGTCGTCTCCCGGCGGGGCGGGGCCGAGGCCGCCGTCGAACCCGATCCGGCCGTCCCCGAGGGACTCGTCTGGCTGCCGATCCACCACCCGGCGACCAACCGCCTGACGATCGACGCGCTGGACCCCCAGTCGAAGGAACCCAACTTCAAGCAGTGTGCGATCCGACTCGTCTCTCCCACCCGATCGGACGACCCGGTCGAGCGCGCGCCAGTGACCGCCGACGACTGACCAGCCCTTAGCGACACGGCCTGTCGGCCGTTTTTGCGGGGAAAGAGAACCCGAACAGCCGTTTCTCGATGCCATCTCCGTAGCACGAGCGCTCGCGCAGTCGATCCTCCCTCGACGACCGACCGTGCGAACTGCTCCCAGACTAGAACCGGCGGGTCGGGCAGTTCCGCGTCCACTTTCTCGACGTTTTACGCCCTTAAACAGAACATATCCCTCCTAATATTGGCCGACCGTGAACGGTACTGCCCTAATGCTTTCAATATTCAACGACTAGCACTATATGGGTTGAATACGAGTGACTCATCTGTACATAGGTGAACGGTTACGATGGAATTTAGTGAAAATATAGACGTTCGATCGGAAATGGACGTTCGTGATAGTTCGCGCGAGTGGGGGAGTGGCAGTGCCGGAGGTGCACGCCGATGGGACTGATCAAGATGACCAAGTGGCGGACGCTCGTGCTCGCGACGGTCGGGTTCAACTTCTCCTTTCTGATCTGGTTCTCTTTCGCGCCCTTCACGGGGCCGATGGCCGAGGAGTTCGGCCTCTCACTGGCCGAGATCGGGATCCTGGCGAGTTCGGCCATCTGGCTCGCACCGTTCGGCCGAATGTTGACCGGCTGGCTCTCCGACAAGTTCGGCGCGCCGGCCGTGTTCGCCATCGTGCTGGCCTACGTCGGGGTGTTCTCGATCGCCTCGGCGTTCGCACAGGACTACACGATCTTCTTCATCACGCGACTGATCGTGGCGACGGCGGGGATCACCTTCGTCATCGGCATCCAGCACGTCGCCGAGTGGTTCCCGGAAGAACAGCTCGGCACCGCCGAAGGGATCTACGCCGGCATCGGCAACGCCGGGGCCGCGGGCGGCGCGCTCTTGCTCCCGCGCCTCTTTAGCTCGGGGTGGTCGGGACCGATCTTCGCGACGAACTGGCGAGCGGCCTTCTTCTACACCGGCATCGGCTCGCTGATCCTCGCGGTCGCCTACTACACGCTCGGCGAGGCCGCCAAATCCGAGGAGAAGCGGCAGGCGACCGCCGACAACGCGTCGTTGAAGGACTGGGTCCACACGGCCACCCGCTACGGGACGGTCGTGCTCGCGCTGGCCTACGTGATGACCTTCGGTCTCGAACTGTCGATGAACGGCTGGCTCGCGACCTACTACCGCGAAGGGTTCGACACCAACAACCTCGTGCTCGCGAGCACCTTCGCGGCGACGTTCTCGGTCGCCGCGGGGCTGTTGCGACCGATCGGCGGCTACGTCAGCGACGTACTCGCCCGCAAGGAGAAGAACATCCTGCCGTGGTTCACGGGCCGCTACCGCGAGCAGTGGACGTTCGTCACGCTGTGTTTCGTCGTCGTCTCGATGTTCGGGATGACGCTGGCAGGAATGTCGGGCGTAGTGCTGACCGCCGTCGGTGCCGGTTTCATCGTCGGCACGGCCTGTGCCTTCGCGGAGGGGTCGATCTTCGCACAGGTGCCGGCGATGTTCCCCAACAGCTCCGGGGCCGTCGCGGGCGTCGTCGGCGGGATCGGCACCGTCGGTGGGATCGTCTACCCGCTCGTCTACTCCGCGCCGTGGCTCGCGAACCTCCACATCGGCTACTCCGTCGTCGCAGTGTCGATGATCCCCATCGTCGTCCTCGCTGCGTGGGTGTTCCGCCCGGAGATCGCGAAAGTCGCCAACACCGCCGGCTTCGTGGAGACGAGCCAGGGACCGCCGGCAGCCCCCGGTGACGACTGATGCGGTCCGCGCTCGTCCTCGCCGGGGAGGGATCGGCCGCCCCCGGCGAACTGGCCACGGTCGACGGAACGGCGACCGTCCGTCGGATCGCCGAGCAGATGCCCGAGTCGGTCGACGAACTAGTCGTCAGCTGTACGTCCGACCAGCGCGACGCCGTGACCGACGCGCTCGACGACATCGACCACCGGCTGGCGGTCGAACCCGGCTCGGAGTATCGCCCGATTGCGGCGCTGCGAACCGGGTTTCGGATCGCGACCGGATCGGCCGTCGCCGTGTTCGACTGTACTACGGCCGAGGTGAACGGTGATCTGCTGGCGTCGCTGTTCGAGACCGTCGACACGGCGGCGGTGCCACAGGCCGACGGCTATCTCTACCCGCTCCACGCCGTCTACGACCGGTACGCCGGCAGACAGGCCGCCGAGCGGACGCTGGCGACTGGCTCCGACCGGCTGTACGACCTGCTCGCACAGATCGACCCCGTCGTCGTCGACGCCAGCGCCGTCGGCCAAGCGGCGTTGAGCGCCGAGTCCTCACGCGCACCGACCACGTCCGTCATCAGCGATCCCAGCGGGTGAGCTACACCAACAATCGTCCAGAATAAACCGATATCCTCCCCAAATACGTCCTTAAGGTCCTTGTAGTTCGGACGTTCGTCTACAGAAGGGGACTAAATGCGTATCTTTTCAACGCTTAGGATTATGTGTGGGGAGACGGATGCTAACAACGTAGAATAGCAGACGCTCGTGAAGATATCTGCGACATTTCAAAACATACACTCACAACGATGGCACACAAGAAGGAAGACTGGAAAGGAGAACTGTACGGTGACGACGTTCGAGCGAAGCTAGAGGAGTTCGCCGAACGCGGCTGGGACTCGATCCCCGAGGACGAACGCGACGAGTGGTTCTCGCGGTTCAAGTTCTGGGGCGTGTTCCACCAGCGGTCGGGCCAGGAGTCGTACTTCATGATGCGTCTGACCAACTGCGGGGGCGTGCTGGAACCCGGCCAACTGCGAGCGATCGGCGAGGTGGCCCGCGAGTACGCGCAGGGCCCCGTCGAGAACCCGGAGTTCGGCAACGGCTACATCGACCTGACGACGCGCCAATCGATCCAACTGCACTGGCTCAAACTCGAAGACATCCCGGAGATCTGGGAGAAACTGGAGGCCGCCGGCGTCTCATCGCGGTCGGCCGGCGGGGACACGATGCGCAACATCTCGGGCTGTCCGGTCGCGGGCAAGGCCGAAGAGTACGTCGAAAGCCGGGAGCTACTCGACGAGATTCAGGAAGACATCCGCGGGGACGACGACCTCTGTAACATGCCCCGGAAGTTCAACATCTCGGTGACGGGGTGTCGCCAGGGGTGTGCCCAGGACTCGATCAACGACATCGGGCTGGAGCCGGCCCACAAATTCATCGGCGGCGAGGAAGTCGAGGGGTTCAACGTCCGCGTCGGCGGTGGCACCGGCGGCCGCCAGCCACGCAAGGCCCGGCCGCTGGACCTGTTCGTGCGCCCCGAACACGCCAAAGAGACGGTGCGGGCGTTCGTCGAACTGTACCACGAGGAGGGGAACCGCCAGAACCGCTCGAAGAACCGCGCGCGCTTCTTCGTCGACGACTGGGGGACCGAGAAGATCCGCGAGGAACTGGACGAACGGCTCGACTTCGAGTTCGAGCACGAGGGCACCGACTTCCGCGGCGAGTACACCTACAACGCCGGCAAGCCCACCGAACGGGGCGCACACGACCACGTCGGCGTCTACGACCAGAAAGACGACAGCAAGTACGTCGGGCTCAGCGTCCCCGTCGGACGACTACCCGCGGCCGACGCCATCGAACTCGCCGATCTGGCGACGGAGTACGGCTCCGGCGAGATCCGTCTCACGCGACGGCAGAACCCCCTGATCATGGACGTGCCCGAACACGACGTGGACGCCCTGCTGGGCGAGTCGCTGCTTTCCAAGTACACGCCCGAGCCAAGCCCCTTCGAGCAGGGCGCGATGGCCTGTACCGGCACGGAGTTCTGCTCGCTGGCGCTGACCGAGACCAAAGCCCGGATGGCAGTCCTGCTGCGCTGGATGCGTGACAACGTGGACGTGCCCGACGACGTGGACCGGATCAAGATGCACTTCTCGGGCTGTACCGCGGACTGCGGCCAGGCGATGACCGCCGACATCGGCCTACAGGGGATGCGCGCCCGCAAGGACGGCCAGATGGTCGAGGCCGTCGACGTAGGCGTCGGCGGCGGCATCGGCGAGAACCCCACGTTCATCGAGTGGGTCCGCCAGCGCGTGCCCGCCGACGAACTGCCGGGGATGCTCAAGAACCTGATCGAGGCCTACGCCGCCCTGCGAGAGGACGGCCAGACCTTCCGCGAGTGGGTCGACGCGACGGGCCACGAGACCATCGTCGAACTCGCCGAACCCGAGGAGGCCGAGGGGTACGAGGACCCCTGCCTCTACGACGCCAAGAGCTCCTGGTACCCCTTCGACGACGGTGAGAGTCCCGCACCGACTGCGGCGGATGGGACGCCGTTGTCGGCGGATGATTGATGTCGCTGACGCATCTGACGAGCGCTTGTCGCTCGTCAACACCAAAGTCAGCGACGGCTGACTAGCCGACCGCCGGCGACCCCGACGACCGCTTGTCGGTCGTTGTCGCCGGAGCCGGCGGGTGTTGACTGATGTCGCTGGTGCACCTGACGCCACCTCGTGTGGCGTCTGCGGTTGCTCCTTTCGTGACGCCGGTCCCCCGGCTGGTTCCTGCGGGGGTCGGCGTCGAGTTCGTCCATCGTCAGCGACAGCTACGGCGGAGGCTGTCCCATCAGAACAGGACGGTTAGCACCGCCAGCACGAGGAAGATGATGACCAGCCATCTGGCGATCTCCATGGTGAGGCCGGCGACCTCACGCGCGCCGAGGATCGCCGCGACGACGGCGAGGACGAAAAAGAGGATCGCCAACTCGAGCAGGTCGCCGCCCAACTGGAGCGGGAGGGACGAGACGAGTGGTGTGAGAGTCATAGCGCGACTTCCACGGACTGGGGCGTAGTTACCCGTCTCGTACGTCGCCTAGACCGATCGTACCGCCTACAGTCGCGGTGACTGTATGCGGATGATCTCTGTCGCGGCCTGGAGTTTTTCCCCGAGCAGGACGAGGACGTCGTCGAGCGCGACGATGCCGCGGATCGCGTTGTTCTCGTCGACGATGGGGAGTCGCCGGATGCCCGCCGACTGCATCCGTTCGAGCGCGTCGAAGACACTCATCTCCGTCGAGCCGGTCTGGAGCGTGCCGTCGACGAACTGCCCGGCCTGTCGGCCGGCCACGTCAGTGCCTTCCGCGAGCGCGAGCGCCAGGTCGCGATCGGTGATAATCCCGAGTGGCGCGCCGTCGTCGACGACGACGACCGTGCCCACGTCCTCGCTGGCCATCGTCTGGCTGATCGTCGCGACGGTCGCTGACGCCGGCACCGTCACGAGGTCGGTCTGGACGATCTGTTCGACCGACACGGATCGAAGCTGTGGCCGGGCCATCGAGGGATCGGGCGGTCGGGCTTGTTGGGAGGGTTGCTGGGCCTGCTGTTGCGGTTGCAGTGGTTGGGTCTGCTGGGGGGATCGCTGCGATGGCTGCGCTTGCTGTGGCGGCTGGGTCTGTCGTGGTTGCTGATTCTGCTGGCCCTGCCACTGTGGCGACTGCTGGGACTGGGGCGGGGCCTGCTGGCCCTGTGGTGGTGTCCTCTGGGGCTGGTACTGGGGCGGCTGGCTGTACGTCGATTGGGGCTGTTGCCAGGACTGGTTTGGATCGTGCATCGTTACTGCTGGATCGGGCTCTCGAAGGACTCGGAGGACTGGGACTCACGCTGCTGGGGCGGTGCCTGCTGGAGCGACTGCGTCGACTGCTGTGGGTCGTACTGTCGCTGTGGAGGTGCTTGCTGCCCGCCGTACTGTGCCTGCCCCTGTCCGGGCTGGGCGAACTGCTGCTGTTGGCCGGGCTGAGTCTGGGCAAACTGCTGCTGTTGGCCGGTTTGGGGCTGCTGGCCGGCGTATTGCGGTTGCTCGGACTGGGGCTGTCCTGTCCCTCCGCCGTACTGCTGGGACTGTGGCTGAGCGACCTGCTGAGGTGGTTGCTGGCCGCCGTACTGTACCGTCTGCGGGGGAGCCATCTGCTGGGGTGCTGTCGGCTGTTGGGCCTGCTGGGGTGCCTGCTGGCCGCCGGTGATCGCTGGAGACTGGAACGCGTCGGCGCTCGCCGTCGCGAACTCACCGGCGTCGCGGGTCGTTCGTTCGAGCGTCCGGGCGTAGTTGCGGGCCAGATCAGTCGCCAGCGAGAGGCCCCGCTGCTGGACGGCCGATCCGGTTTCGATGCTGTCGACGAACAGCTGTGCGGCCTCGCTCTGGAACCGCATCGTCTGCTCGATCGGGAACCTGATCGCTCGCTGCGTGGCGCGCTGGTTGGCCGAACGAGACTGTGTGTCGTCTGCTGGTGAGTTGTTCATGGTTGTAGAACTCGCGTTCGCGGCACCCGACTGGGGACTCGGCGACGGCATAAACCAAGAGGACTGTTCAAGGCGGTAACGCCGCGCTACAGCCCGAAACTGGGAGTAATCGCCGGCTTCGATGTCTCCTCACGGGGCGGCTGGCGCGAACAGGGAGAAGACTTTCATCGGTCCACTGCTTTCTGACTGGTACGCGAATGCCGACGCCAAACAACGGTCGGTTGCCCGACACCGGTGGGCGGACACCGCCCCGAGAGACCGACCAGCCCAACTACGTGACGACTCACGACCCGGACGGGACGAGCAAGCTCAGTACGACCGTCATCCACGCGCTGGCCGACGTGATGGGGAGCGACGTGTCCGAGACCGGTTTCACGCTGTACGACAGCGTCGACCCGGACGCGCTCGACCGCATCTTCGCGCCGGGCGACGACAGGGACCGAGAAGGGGGCCACGTCGCCTTTACCGTCCAGCACTACCGGGTGACGGTGTACGGCGACGGGCGAATCGTCATCACGCCACCGGCGGAGTGATCACCGCGAGAGCCGGATCTCGTCGTCCGTGACGGCGTCGACGTGCGAGGAGTCGAGCGCGTAGTCGTTCTCGTCGATGTCGTCCCAGCCCAGTCGCGAGCGTATCTTCGCTGTCAGTCCGGGGTCGGGATCGACGTAGGCCGATCCGGAGTCGACGCCGGAGACCAGCCCGATGGTATCACCGTTCGCGTTGACGACGCGTTTGCCCACGTCGTCGTCTGTGAATTCAGTCATAGCTCCGTCCCGATCCACCGGCGTTCGGTGCTTTGTTATGGACCGAACGGGGAGCGAAAGACCGGCTTACTCGACCGTCGCTACAGCAGGTCGTCGGCGGTGGTGTCGGCTTTCACGTCGGTGTCCAGATCGATGTCCTGGATCATGTCGACCAGGTTCTCTAGCTGTGGGAACGTGTAGACCGTGAGGCCGATGTCGTCGCCCTCGGCCACGATGTGAGAGTCGATCACGAACACGAGATCGGAGTCGGGCCACCCGCCCATGGCGTCGATGATCGTCGAGGTGTCGTCGACCAGTAGCTCGGGGGTGGTCATGTCGATGGTCGCGTCGAGTACGTTCGCCCAGCCGTCGATGAAGCCACTGGTCATGATGTTGCCGATCTCCTGGAGTGCCGACTTCTCCATGGCGGAGAACCCCTCGTCGTCACCGCCACCGCCCATACCGCCCATCATCTGGCCGGCGAGGTGCTTGCCGTCGTCGGGTTCGAGGACGAACAGGACGTAGCCACCGGGGGCTTCGGTCAGTTCGACGTAGATACCGATCCGTTCCTCGTCGCCCAGGTGAGTCTTCACGTCGCCGATATCGAGGAAGTTGATCTGTGAGGTGCGAACCGACGCCTCGACGCCGGTGAGCTGTGAGAGGTGGTCGGCGACGGTCCCCGACCCCTCCTTGGCCATCTTGTTGAAAAGATCTAATTTCCGCACGTCGACTTGCAGGCCCATACGCCGGAGTTGCCGGCCAGTCGCTTAACCGCACCGCCGGGATTTCAGCGACTGATACTCGGGGCCAGAGAAGGGACGAGCACCGCAAGCGGGGCCCGTCGACCGTTGGTGGCCGCGCAACGCTACTCGTTCGGTTCCAGCTGAAACTGCCCGTACTCCTCGACGGCGTTGAGCACCACCGAGGTCTCGACGCCGGTGATGTCGTCGTCGGTCAGCAGCTGTTTGATCTGCTCGTTCATCTCGGCGGTGTCGGTGAACTTCCCGATGGCGACCACGTCGTGGCTGCCGGTGACCTCGTAGACGCCGATCATCCGCTCGTGGTCGCCGAGCCGCTCGGCGACCGCGGGGAGGCCGTCACCGTCGACGGTCAGCTTGAACACGGCGGTCACGTCGTAGCCGAGACTGGCGTAGTCGATCCGGGGTTCGTAGCCGCTGACGACGCCGCTGGTCTCGAGCTGATCGACGCGCTGTGCGACGGTCGGCTCGGCGATGCCGGTCGCGGCCGACAGTTCGCGGGAAGTGGCGCGGCCGTCCCGCAGCAGGGCGTTGATGATCTGTCGCTCGGTGTCGTCGATCTTCATACGCCGATCAGACGGCATCCGGTCCGCGTTCTCCCGTGCGGACCTGTACGGCGTCTTCGACGTCGATCACGAAGATCTTCCCGTCACCGGGCTCGCCGGTGTGAGCGCCTTCCTTGATCGCCTCGACCACGTCGTTGGCCGGGATGTCGGCCACGACGGTCTCGATCTTGACCTTCTGGTGGAGGTCGACGACGTACTCCTCGCCGCGCCATTGCCCCTTCTTTGCGGGCTGGGAGCCGCGGCCGGAGACGTTCGTCACCGTCAGCGACGGCGCGCCGACTTCCGCGAGCGATTGTTTGACGTCGCCGAGCTTGTCGGGACGCACCATTGCGACGATCATCTTGATCTCTCGTTCTTCGTCTTCGTCAGTCATCGTTGTTCACCTCGGAGAAGTTCGCGGGGGAGCCACCGTCGGCGACAACGCTCTCGCCGCCACCGAATTCGGGGTACGTTTCGACGCCGTGCTCGGACACGTCCAGGCCTTCCTGTTCGTGTTCGGGCGTGACGCGTGCCTGACCGACCATCTTGAAGCCGTACCAGACGAGAGCGGTCGCGGCGATCGTCCACGCGCCGATGATGACGACACCGGCAAGCTGTGCGATAAAGGAGGAGACCATCGACGCGTCACCGACGAGGGCGCTGTAGCGACTCGACTCAGCGACGAACGGGAACGCGAGGGTCCCCAGCACACCGGCACTGCCGTGGACGGGGAAGACCGCACACACGTCGTCGATCTTCAGCGTCTTCTCGACGAACTCGAAGACGAAGGGGAGCTGTGCGCCGGCCAGCAGGCCGACAGCCAGTGCGCCCCACCACGTCGACGCGTTCGGGATCGCGGTGATGCCGACCAGACCGGCCAGCAGACCGTTTGCGACGTACAGCGTGTCGACTTTGCCAGTGCGGGCCCAGGCGACGGACCCAGCACCGATCGCGCCCATCGCCATCGCGAGCGTGGTCGTCAGTGCGACGCGGCCGACGACGGCGCCGTTGAAGCTGGTGATCGCGCCGGAGGCGTCGGTGTTGAAGATCGCGGCCGTGCCGACGTTGAACCCGTACCAGCCGAAGGCGAGGATCAGCGTCCCCAGCACGGCGAAGGTCATCGAGTGACCGGGGATGACGTTCGCACTACCGTCCTCGTTGTACCGGCCCATGCGCGGACCGAGGACCTTGGCCGCCGTGAGGCCAGCGATGCCGCCCATGCCGTGGACGATCATGCCACCGGCGAAGTCCTGGAAGACAGCGCCGCCGAAGCTGATGTGGCCGCCGGCCCAGGTGAGGCCGGTCACGACGGGGTAGATGACCGCCGCCAGCAGGAACGTGTAGGCCACGTAGGCACGGAGCTTCGCGCGGCCGGCGACCGCCCCGGAGACGATCGTCGCGGCCGTCATCGCGAAGACGGCACCGTACAGCCACGAGCTAGCCCAGGAACCCGGGGAACTGTTCGGGACCCAACTGAAACTGCCGCCACCGACCAGCGAGCTCACGCCGGCACCGATGAGGAAGAACACCACCACACCGACCGACCACGTGAGCAGGTTCTTCGTGAGCTGGTTTGCGACGTTCTTCGAGCGGACCTGACCCGCTTCCAGCATCGCGAAGCCCGCGTGCATGAAGAAGATCAGGAACGTCACCACCAGTATCCAGGTGAAGTTTACGCTACTTGCCACCGCACCGACATCGACTGCTTGGAGTAGTTCGTACGTCATCGTTTTGGATCGTGTTGTGATTGCGTTTGAATGTCCAACTTTATCGTCTCAACCACCGTCTTCGTCAACTCGTTCACGCCAGAGGGGTGGCCGTAGCCCTACATAAGGATTGGCTTTACAATACCCCAAATAAGGGCCGATTGGGTAGACGGCCGTCCAGATTAGAGCATGATATTATCGATATAAGGTTGTATTCCGTCCAGAAAAACGGCGTTGTTCAGCGGGACTTTCGAACGTTCGTCAACCGCCAAAACGGGCGATTCGGGGTTTGAGGGGGCGATTCGCTCGCGCGCGCCGCCAATATTAGGGGTCATCGGGGGTGGGTGACGAGCGAAACAGTTGAACACCAGCAGTTCTCGGGATCGGCGCGCCCGAGCAGTCCTTAGTCCCACAGGGCACCGACCAGCGAGACCGCACCGACCAGCAGCGCGGCGACCGCCAGCGGCGGTAGCTGGCCCCATTCGATCGTGTACAACGCGTACGTGACGACCCCACAACCGCCGACGAGCGCGGTCGTGCCGGCGACGTGAGTCCGTTCGAGCCGTCCGGTCGGCGACTCCCCGAGCGCGTGATCGAGGTCGACGGCCGTCTGGGCGAACGTCCAGGAAAGCAGCGTGGCGACACCGGCCAGCAGCGTCAGGCCGGGCCGAGTGCTCACGCCGCCGGCCAGCAAGGTCGCCCCGAGCAGACAGAGGGCGGCGACGGTCACGACCGGGCGCGAGCACCGCCACAGTCCGGCGACGAGGACGGCGATGCCGGCGAAACCGAGGACGGTGGTCAGCGTCGACACGCTCGCCAGCAGCGTCGCGACCGTCGCGGCGGCGAGTGCAGCCACGGTGGACAACCGTCCAGTCCTCACGCCGACCACCCCGCAGCGGCCAGCGAACGAGCGAGCGACTCACCCGGCTGCCAGTCCAGCACCGCCACGCCCTCGCCCCGGAGTCGGCGCAGTCGTGTCCGGCGTTCGAGACGGGCCAGTCCGCGGCCGGCGGTGCCGGTCGTCGTCGGGTCGGGGCTGACGACGGTGAGCCCGGCGCTCCGGGCGGCCAGCCGGCGGGCCGCGGTCGTACTGGCTCGGTCACACAGCGGCGAGCACAGGACGACCGTCGCGGTCGCGGGGAGTCGATCGCAGAGCGTGTCGACCGCGGCGGTGGTGTCGGTCTCGTCGGTGCTGTCAACCATCTCAGCGCCGTCGGCATCGTCGCTGCCGTCGCCCGCCTCGGTCGTGTCGTCCGCTGCGGTACCGCCGTCGGCCGCCGCTCGGACCTCGCCGTCGCCGGGCGAGTCCGTCGCTATCGGCCCGGCAGCGTCGTCGGTCCCGTCGCCCCCGTCGTCAGCCGAGAACGCCGGCCCGGCCAGTCGCTCGTGACACCGGCGGCGGTGGCGCTCGCTCGTCGCGGGGTCGACCAGCGTCGGCGGGGACAGCGCCGCGAGACCGACCCGGTGGCCGGCGTCGAGGAGTGTGTCGACGAGCGTGCCGGCCGCGTCGACGCTCCGGTCGATGGCCGTCGGTTCGCCGGGGCCGGGCGCGAGGTCGGCGGCCGGACGGGTGTCGACGACGACGACGACCGTCGCCGCCCGTTCGCGCTGGTACTCGACGGTGGCGAAGTCGCCGGTCTTGGCGCGGTGTCGCCAGTCGATCCGCCGGAGCGGATCGCGGGGCTGGTACTCGCGGACGGCGTGGAGGGCGACCCCGTCGCCGCCGTCCTCGACGGGCAGCGGACCCGGGACCAGCGATTGCTTCGGGGCGAGCGGGACCGTCGCCTCGCCGGTAGCCCACCCGATCTCGTCGTCGACCGGGCACTCGACCCGGCGCTCGACGACGCCGGCTACGTCCCGCAGCACGACCGTCACCGGCTCGAACCGGTAGCGTGGCCGGGAGCCACGGATCTCGTAGGTGACGGTGACCGACCCGCCGGGCCGCAGTGCCGTGCCGACGGCAGGGGTGGCGTCGGTGACCGTGAGGCCGTCGGGGACGCCGTCGACGACGCGCACGTCCGACAGCGTCCGCTCGCCGACGTTCGTCACGGTGAGTTCGACGGTGACTGGCTCGTCCCGGTCGGGGTCGGCGGGCGTACAGTCGCGCTCGACCGACAGCGTCGCCGGCGGCGGCGTGACGACCCGGCCGTAGGCCAGCAGTGCCGTCCCGACGCCGGCCAGCAGGACCAGTCCGGCCGACCCGGTGACGAGGCCGGCCGCCGCCGCGAGCAGGGTCCCACCCAGCAGTCCGCGCCAGCGCTCCGTGGGTCCAGCCCGGAGCGTTGCGATGCCGTCAGTCATGGCTCACGCTCCAGTAGTTCCTCGACGGCCCGTTCGGTCGCCCGCTCGAACCGGGTGCGGCCGGTCACGAGCGCCCGGAACCGGCCACCCACGCCCGGAGTCGCCGATTCGTCGAACAGCGACCGGGCCAGTTCGTCGTCGGTCCACTCCCCCGCCGCGAGGCGCTCTCGGGCCTCGTCGCGCGAACAGCCGGTCCGGCGGACCAGCACGTCCACGGCGGCGGTCTCGATCCTCTCGCGGAGTCGCTCGCGCTCGGCCTCGTCGCTGGCGACCCCATCGAGGCGCTCGTCGATCCCGTCACCGGGCACCCGGACGGTGGCGTCCCCGTCGACGAGCGACTCGCTGCTCGGGCCGTCGGTAGCGCGAGCGAGCAGGCCCAGTACGCCGATGCCGCCGGCGGCAAGCACCGCGAGGACGACGACGAGCGACGCCGGCACGCCCGAGAGCAGGGTCGGATGGAGCGTCAGGACGAGGGCGGCGGCGATGGCGACGAGGCCGACCGCCAGTGGGCCACGACGGGTCATCGCTCCCCCCGGCGTCGGTCGCGGATCATCGCTGGTCCTCCAGTCGATCGGCGGCCGCTCGTGCGCGCCGGGTGTCGGCATCGTCGATCTCCCCGCCGTAGCGCGCCCGCCGGAACAGCGCCGTCAGTGTCGCCACGCTGTCGGCGTCCCAGCCCCGCTCGTGGGCGATCTCGGCGCACTCGGCCGGCGTCGTGCCGCCCGGCCGGTCGGCCTCGATCCGGCCCAGCGTGTCCCGCCACGCCCGGAAGACCGGGCTGTCGGCGGGTGAGTCACCGGTGGCGTAGGTCGTCGGGTCACGGTCGTCGCCGGGCCGCGGTGGCTCGGCGGCGTCACCGGCCTCGTCGGTGGACCACTCGCTCGCCCCAGCGCCGCCGCGGGCGATCAGCGCGAGCAGGCCACAGCCGATCGTCGCCGCGACGAGCACGACCGGCGGCGGCACCGTCGGGAGCCAGTCGGCCAGGAGCGACCGCAGCGTGACCTCGTCGGGGCAGTTCTGACAGCCGGGACCGTCGGGACTCGACGCACCGGCACGGCTGGCACCGGCCCGCTCGTCGACATCGTCGAGCGAGCCCTCGGGCGATTCGAGTCGCGGGCCGTCGGTCGCCACCGTGTCGAGCGATCCCGCCGCGACCGCGAACGCGGCGACGGCGAGGAGTGCGACGGCGACGGGGACCAATCGTCGCTGCATACCCGCCACTGGGACAGGCGGGACCGAAGGTGTTTCGGGTCGAGAATGTCAGCTGCGTCGTCAGGACTGGGCGGCGTCGAACGGCCTCACAACTGCCGGGCGATATCCTCGGCGAAGTAGGTGAGGATCAGGTCCGCACCGGCCCGTTTGATCGAGAGCAGCGACTCGTGGGCGACTGCCTCGAGGTCGAGCCACCCCTTCTCGGCGGCGGCGTGGAGCATAGCGTACTCGCCGCTGACGTTGTACGCGGCGACGGGGTGGTCGTATTCCTCGCGAATGTCCTGGACGATGTCGAGATAGGGCAGCGCGGGCTTGACCATCAGCACGTCCGCGCCCTGCTGCACGTCCAGTTCGACCTCCCGCATCGCCTCGCGGGCGTTGGCGGGGTCCATCTGGTAGTGCCGGCGGTCGCCAAAGGCGGGCGCGCCGTCGGCAGCGTCCCTGAAGGGGCCGTAAAACGCCGACTCGTACTTCGCGGCGTAGCTCATGATCGGCACGTCCTCGTGGCCGTCGGCGTCCAGTCCCTCCCTGATGGCCCCGACCATCCCGTCGGTCATGCTGGAGGGCGCGACCATGTCCGCTCCCGCGCGGGCGTGCGAGACGGCGGTGTTCGCGAGCAGGTCCAGCGTCGGATCGTTCTCGACGGTCAGGGTGGGGTCGTCTTCGGCGTCGGTCTCGATCACGCCGCAGTGGCCGTGACTGGTGTACTCACAGAGGCACACGTCCGTGATGACGTAGGCGTCGGTCTCGGCGGTGATCCGCTCGACGGCACGCTGGACGACGCCGTCGGCGGCCCAGGCGCGAGAGCCCTGCTCGTCCTTGTCCTCGGGGATACCGAAGACGATGACGGCCTCGACGCCGGTCTCGCGGACCTCCTCGACCCGGTCGACCGCCTGCGCGACGGGGACCCGCTCGTGTCCCGGCATCGTCTCGATGGGGACTCGTTCGTCCGCGGTGGCGTCGACGAACACCGGCGCGATGAGGTCGCTCGCACTGAGTTCGGTCTCGCTGACGAGGCCGCGGACGCCGTCGGTCCTGAGTCGCCGGGGGCGGCGATCCTGATTCATACCTCGTGGTCGGGCGCTCGGCGCAATGAAATTGCCGCTAGCGAACGATAGGCTAGTCACCGTTCTCTCAGTATCCGCGTCCCGGACAGCAGTCCACGCCACCGTCAACACCAACCGAACGCCCTCGGCCCGCTCACGCCCTCTGTGACGGATATCCTCACTCGCTCCGCTCGCTCGGATAGTGCCGACGCAGACGCCGTGACCGAGCCTCGCCCGTTCAATCCACCAGGAACAGCAGTGTGCGAGCGCGACGGAGCGCGCTCGCGAGAGTGGCCCCACTCCGCCCCGGATTCGACCCGTCCGGGTCGAATCACGCGTCCTGACCGCACCGCAGCCACCGTACCACCGCAGTGGCCGGGAGCGCGTTTCATCGCGCGAGCACGGGGAAGGGCCGGGCGGTGCGGGCCTCGGTGGATTGAAAGGGCGAGCCGCGCTCGCGCCGGCAGAGAGTCGTCTGAGCAGGCACTATCCGAGGGAGCGGCGCGACCGAGGATATCCTGTTCAGCGACCGCGAGCGTGGCGAGGGCTTTCGGTTCTTAGCTCGGCTGGTAATCGTCAAATTGTTCGCTAGCGAGCGTGGCGAAGGCGTTCAGTGCCCAGCGTTGTCGGAGGCGATGCTCGCTCAGTTCGAATCCGCTAGTGCTTCGGCGAGCAGTTCAGTCACGCCGACGATTTCGAGGTCGTCCTCGTAGTCGCCCGTTTTCCGGCCGTCCTCGTACATCGTCATGCACATCGGGCAGGCGACGACGAAGCGATCCACCGCCGATCCTGCCGACGTATCTTCCAGCGCCTCCCGGAGCCGTTCCTCGCTGGGCTTGGTCTCCTCCTCGAAGTCCATCCAGAGGCCCCCGCCACCGCCGCCACAGCAGAACGAATCGTCCCTGTTCCGGGGCATCTCCACCCGTTCGACCCCGGTCGCGTCGATCAGCTCTCGGGGCGCCGCAAATTCGCCGTTGTACCGCCCGAGGTGGCAGGGATCGTGGTAGGTGACGGTGTGATCGAGCGTCGCCGGCACGTCGAGGCGGCCGGTCTCCACGAGGTCGGCCACCACCTGCGTGTAGTGGGCCACGTCGTCGCCCGTCCACTCGCAGGCCTCGAACTCCGGGTATTCGTGTTTGAAGGTGTTGAACGAGTGGGGATCGGTACAGACGATTCGGTCGAACTCACAGGACTGGATCGCGGCGGCGTTGTCCTCGACGAGCATCTCGTAGAGGCCCTCCTCGCCGACCCGGCGCACGTCGTTGCCGTCGGTCTGCTCGTCCTCGTACAGGATGCCGTAGCTCACGTCGGCGGCCTCGAATACGCGAGCGAGGGCTTTCGCGATTGCCTGATTGCGGTCGTCGTAGCTCGGGTAGTCGCCGACGTACCACAGGTAGTCGACCGCCTCCTCGCGGGCGTCGGGCACCTCGAAGTCCAGTTCCTCGGTCCAGTCGGGGCGTTTCCGTTCTGGCTCGCCGAAGGTGTTGCCCTGCTGGAAGACGTTCATCATCGCGTCCTGCACGTGTTCGTCCATCTGGCCCGACTCCGTCAGCCGGCGGTTCATCTCCGTGAAGTGGGTGAGGTGTTCGATCTCGACCGGGCAGGCGTCCATGCAGGCCATGCAAGCCATGCACGAGTCCATCGTCGCGCTGTCGATGACGGACGTTCCGCCGTCCGCCACGATGTCGACGGCCTCGCCACCGGCGTCCCGCTGCTCGCGGTACTGTTTCAGGTCGAGGATCACGTCACGGGGGTCGAGCGGTCGCCCGGATTCCTTGGCGGGGCAGGCCGAGGAACACCGGCCACACTTCGTACAGGCATCCTGATCGAGCAACTGTTTCCACGAGAAGTCGTCGACCTCGCTGGGACCGATCTCGTCGGGGCTGGCGTCCGCGGGCACGCCCGGCAGCCTGACCCCCGCCTGCTCGTCGCGCGTGACGACGTTGGCAAAGGAGGAGAGCATGTGGAACGGCTTCGCGTAGGGCACCCACGCGACGAAGGCAAGCGCCAGCAGCGAGTGGCTCCACCAGACGACGGGGTAGGCGGTGGTGGCCATCTCGGGCGTCATACCCGCCATCACCAGCCACTCTTTGACCGCCCAGCCGACGAAACTCACCGTCTCGAAGCTCACGTCCCGCGTCGCGCTCGTCCCGAGAATCCTGACGGCCTCCGTCAGATAGCCCCCGACGCCCAGCAGAAAGAGCGACCAGAGGAAGTAGTCGTCCTCACGCGAGGTGTGGCGACCGTGCAAGCGCTCCATCCGGCGGCCGTAGCGCCGCCAGAGCGCCACGCCGACGCCGACGACGAAGAGGAGTCCCATCGCGTCCATCACCAGCGAGTAGGAGAGGTAGAAGTCGCCGACGAAGAAGCTCTCGCCCGTCAGCGGACGGTAGAGGTCCATGTCGATCCCCAGAATCGTCGTCCCGATCAAGAGGGTGAGAAAGCCCCAGAAGACGAAGGTGTGCATCAGGCCGCCGACGATGTCGCGGTCGTACTGCTTGGCGTTCGAGAGCGCGAGTGTCGCACCCGAGACGATCCGCCCCGGCAGGTCGTCGAGTCGGGGAAATGGGTCCTCGCTCCCGCGTGTGTAGCGGGTGACGCGCTCGAAGACGCCGTAGAAGAACACGAGCAGCGCCACCGCCGCGAGGTAGTAGAAGACCGCCTTCCCCACCGGCCCGATCTGCCAGAACGTCGGCCGCGTGGTCGTCTGGAGCGCGATTGGCATGTGCTAACACGAACTGGCGAACCCTTATAATTTGCTCCGAACCCCCGCCGTCCTGCGAGAACGGTTTCGGTGTTTGGAGTTGTCGAATCGAGGGGAGGATCGGGGGTAGTGTTCAAATAAGAGACCAGCAGTGGTGGGAACAAGGCACCGAAAGCCCTCGTGCAGTTGCGGTCCCGGGACCCACGCTGTCGACCGAAAGAGCCTGTGGCTCTTTCGTGATGACAAAAGACGCCGGATGGCGTCTTTTGAACCACGCTCCGGTCGGTGCTTGCGGGGTCCGGGTTCCCGCAACTGCACTCGCCCTTCCATCCGCCAGGGTTTAGACTGGCCAACAGCCGAATCCTGGCGGATGGAAGGGCGAGGTACGGTAGCCGGGTCTGCGGCGGCACTATTCGACCGCAGGGAGAATATCCGCCACAGAGCCGGCTAGCGTGCCGAGGGCTTTCGGTGTCTGCAAGTCGGTGACTGAGGTTGCTTATCTGAGCACCATCGGATCGGACGCGCAACAATCTTTTACGCGAGAGCCCGTATGTAGATGTCTGATGGACGAAAAAACCGAGGAACTCCGCGATATCTTCGTCGACGTGGCCGGCGAGGACACCGTCACCGAGCGCCAGGAGGCCGGGCACGGCTCCCTGCTCTCGGACGACGAGGGGGTCGAGGAGCGCCTGCTGGCCGTGATCGACTCGCTGCGCGAGCGCTTCGGGATCGACACCGACCTCGACGACACGGCGCTGGTGACGGTGGTCCAGCGCTACTACGAGGGCGACGACGACGCGGCCATCGCCGAAGCCGTCGACGCGGACCCCGAGACCGTCTTCCGGGCCCGCACCGACCTCCACCTCCTGCGCGAGGCCGACACCGACGCCCCCTTCGATCTGGTGCGACTCCACGGTGACGACACCGACCCCGAGGCGGTCGCCGCGGAGTTCGACCTCGACGACGCCACACTGGAGCGCTACCAGCGCGTCGCCGACGCCCAGCGAGCAGCCCGACAGGTCAGCCAGCGCTTCCAGAGCGAGTACGAGGACGTGCTCCACGACGCCGGCATCTCGACGGTGATGACCGACGCCGTCCGCGACGACGGCCTGAAGGAAGCGACCGAGGACATCGGCTCGCTGGAAGAAGACGCCGACGTTGATTTCTAGCGACCTTTTTTCTCCAGGGCCTCGCGCTCGCACAGCGAGCGCTCGACCCCGTAAAAAACGTCGATGAAAAAAGCCGGACTCGCTTCGCTCGTCCGGTGAACCGGGCGACCTACCGGGTCCTTCGGACCACTCGGTCGCCCGGACGCTCACAACAACGGCATGGACTTCCGACCGACGCTCACCGAATCTCCGCCACCTCGACCGTCCCGTCGGCCCGAACGGTCACGTCGTGACCGGCGTACTCGAAGGTGACGACGCCGAAGGCCCCGTCGTCGGCGAACAGCGCGTCCAGCGCGTCGGGATCGACCACCTCGTACAGCGGCGGGAGGTCGGCCACCGGTCGGTCCGCGCTCGTGTTGACGGCCTGAACGATTGCGGTGCTCGGTGGCAGTTCGTCGACGGTGAGAGGATCGGACTCGTTCGCGGCGGTCGCCATATAGTGACTTCTCGTTGACACGGTATATAAAATTTCGTCAGACATTTCAGTTGATGATAGTGGCTTCGGTCGAGGGGCGATGCCGAAAGCGAGGTCAAAAAGGCCGCGACTCGCCCCGCTCGTCGCGGTGAATCGGCGGCAGAGCCGCCGAACACTCAGTCACCCGCTGCAGACTGTCCCGACCCGGAGACACCGGACGACAGCGGCGTCCGTTCCACGACTGTCCCGTCGTAGGTCGGGTGCTGCCGCGAGTACCTTTTTCCGCCTCGGGTTTCCTCACTCGCTCCGCTCGCTGCGGGAACCCCTCGGCGCAAAAATCTACGCTAAAAAGGCCGCGACTCGCTTCGCTCGTCGCGGTGAATCGGCGGCAGAGCCGCCGAACACTCAGTCACCCGCTGCAGACTGTCCAGACCCGGAGACACCGGACGACAGCGGCGTCCGTTCCACGACTGTCCCGTCGTAGGTCGGGTGCTGTTCGACGATCTCGCCTTTCTCTACGTCGCCGTCCTCGATCATTTCTTCGAGGAGCCACCAGGCGAGTTCGACGTGGTCGGACTTGACGGCGTAGAACTCCTCGGGGACGCCGAGGTCCTGGAGGCGGGCCTCGCTCACCCACGCCTTGCCGTAGACGAGCGTGCCGTCGTCGGTGACCTCGTCGAACTCGCGGCTGATGTTGCGAGCCATGCGCTTCATCCGGGAGCGGTGCTGGGCGGCGTCCTTGAAGACAGAGGTACAGAAGTACACCTTCTCGTGGTCGCCCATCGTCTCCAGGATCTCGTGGCTGCCCTCGACGGCGCTCATGTGGTCCTCTTTGCGCTCGAAGCCTTCCTCCTGCATCCGGCGGAAGTTCCCGTCGGACATCTCGAACTCGTTGATGTTACAGAAGTCCGCCGCGCCCTCGTCGAGGAACTCCAGGAACTCCTCCTCGGCGCGGATGCCCGGAATCTCGAACGCGGGAGTCAGCCCTTCCTCGCGGGCGATGTAGAGGATGTCCTCCCACTCGGTGCCGTGCAGGTCGCCCCACTGTTCCAGGGGCGGGTGGAAGCGAATCTCGTCGAGGCCGGCCTCGCTCAGACGACGCATGTTCTCGCGCCCGCCCGTGATCCCGGTGTAGAGGTGGGTGTGGTGGTCCTCGCCGAACTCGTCTTTCAGCAGTTCGAGGTAGTGACAGGTCCGGTCCAGCGCCTCCTGTGGCTCGCCGCCGGTGATCGAGGTCCCCAGCGCGTCCATCAGTTTCGCCTCGGCGATGACGTCCTCGTCTTCCTCGACCGGGCGCTCGTTGGCGTACACCTGCTCGACGTTCTTGCGGTTCTCCCCAAGCGGACAGTAGAAGCAGTCCCGCTGGTCGCAGTAGCCGTAGACGAACATGACCATCTTCCCGCCTTCAGCGCACTGCTCACAGCCCTTGGAGATCATTCAGTAGCAACACTTGCTCGTCCAGCGGCAAAAAGTGTCCGAAACGGGACCGAGCGCGTGCCACGCCATGGCGTGGCAAATGGCTACAACCGCGGTTTGAGCGAAGCTTGTTTATTACTGATAAGAGCGCGACGTTTCGGATATGCCCGACGACCACTCACGACGGCGCTACCTCCACCTGCTCGCGGCTGCCACGACCGGCGCAGTCGCGGGCTGTACCTCGCTTTCGGGCCCCGGCACCGAGAGCGACCCAGCCGACGACCCCCAGGCGGACACGCCGGGCGACTCGCCGACGGACACGTTCACCCCCGTCGAGAAAGTCGACGACTGGCAGTACGATCCCAGCGAGCGGACGGGCGGGTCCGGCGGCTCGGGCGGCGTCAATTTCACGGGCGCACAGTCCACCGGCGGCAGTGCCGCCAGCGGCGACGCCGGGATCGGCCTCTCGGCGGGCGGCGCGGCCGACATCGCGACCTTCCGTCGGAACGTCGAGGAAGGGTACCTGCCGATCCCCGAGAGCCTACCCTACGAGGGACTCTTTTACAACTACTACTTCGACACCGGCGGCGACGGCAGTTGCGCGTCGACGTTCTGCCCCACCTACGCGCCGGCCGTCTCCACCGATCC